>OGOW01002539.1_pt1 | contig 14326 bp, 17 predicted proteins | sample 1552781 | NCBI WGS metagenome assembly OGOW01 (sample SAMEA2580145, study PRJEB22360) | human gut metagenome | biome: human gut; feature: human-associated habitat; material: faeces | place: Denmark | collected 2008/2010
AGGAATGCAATGAAAGCCAGACAATGAACCTTTCCTGATGCTATAAAACAAAATACATTATTAAAAACTATCCGCTTTATCAGGCAGGGTAGTTTTTTATGTCCAAAAGGAGAATTGTCATGGGGAGAAAAAAATTTATTTTTATCAGCATCATCATATTGTTCACGATCCAGACTAGCGCATGTTCTGCCGAAGGACAAGAAGGTCAAGGAATATGGCATAACGAGTATGAAAGTGAGATAGAGATTTCAAGTACAGAGGAAGAGTGTAAAGATGTCTCCGAAAATGAGAATATCACATTCCGGGTTTTGGATGGAAAAGAAATTTCGGTTAGCAGAGACAGGCTGAGGGATACGGGAAGAATTAACAACCGGTGGAGCTTGGAAGAGACAGATGCTATGATAGCTCCGCTAAAAGGAACATGGACGACGAATACATATATGGGATATGTTCTCCCGTATAATCTGCGCAAGTTTGAGCCGGATACTTATGCGGACGAGGAAGCACGGGAAACGTTTTTCGGGGAATATCACGAGGCGATCCGAGCAGCAGAGGAGAGTCCTGTGCCGGATATCAGCGTTGAAGTACAACCGGTGGAAGAATATGAAGATGGATACACAATCCGTGTCAATGGCTATGAAAGCGCGTTTTCTATCATTTTAAGTACAGAAAGAATAAATGACGAGTATCCCATTTACAGTGATACAACGACACTGTCGGAAAGTTTTTTTGTGGAATACCCAGTTGTCTATATAAAATTGTTTGCCAGCTTTAAAGACGGAGAAAGCGACAGATACAATCCAGCGACAGTGATCATATCTGCGGATGGACAGGTACTGCTGCTGATGGAGGGCGCATTCTACTCATTGGAGAGAAGATAGGTGCATGTGATTTTCTGGGAACGATGCCTGACTGGAATCAATAAAAAGGCGAAGGGTAAGGCTGCTTATGATGAGCCGGTAGAAGCGGTGTCTGCATCCTGTATTACAGGGAGCGCACCATATAATGAGGTTTACTATTTTACAAGCTGTCTTGAGCGGAGGATTTGGAGTTGCTCCGACAGAAATCAATGATTACTTTGAGAGAGAAGGCTATGGGACTGAGATGATCACCAGCATGGAGAAGGAAGATATCAATGCAGTCGGAGGAGCGGTGAGTATGGGAAAAAAGAGAACTCTGGCTATTATACTGTTACTGTGTGTTCTGGGCGGGTTGATAGCTTGTGGCAGAAAAGAAAAAGAAGATGAGTATACCTATACGATTAAACTAAACGATAATGCATCGGGCAGTAAGCAGTTTTCCTCCTGTGGTTATTTGTGGGTTTACTCTGTGACAGATCAGATGTTTACAAAGTACGGGAATGGTGAAATGCCAAGCAGCTGGACAGTGGGGGATACCTATATATTTTTCACAACAGAGCAGAAAAACGGGGGGATGGACAGCAGCTATAAGTTGTGGCGATGTAATAAGGCGACGAATGAGTGTGAGTTTTTGGGGGATATGTCGAGTGATGCGAGACTGAACATTCATGAAAATTATTTATTCCTTGCGTTTGGGAAAGACAAGGTGTGGTTGATGCCGGTGGAAGGGGATTTGGGGGAGAGGATCAATCTGGCAGAACAGTTGGCAGAAAACGATGGAGATTCAGGAAGATACGAATTGGATATTGCTGGTTATCATGGCTGGAACATCTATTCGTATGATGGAGATATTATAGCGGTGACAGATCAGGATGATCATAGCGTTGCCATAAGTAATGTTTTGTCGATTGATGTGCGTGTAGATAAACACTGGTATTATAAAGATGGAGAGAGTATTGAGTTTCGGGATGACTATTTTCAATATAGGAGAGCGGGCGAAGACGAATGGCATGATATTTGTCCAGAGTATTTTGGTAACATATTATGGTTTAAACTTGGAATTAGGGAGGTAAATTTTCTCCCAAAGCGCATTGTGAAGGAAGGGGAGAAGCTTTATCTGTCAGTTGAGATAGGAAGGACGAAGGTGACTGAGATGTCACAGAAGCATTTAGAGAGAGAACTGCTGGTCGAAATCGATCTTGAGACGGACACGAGCCGTATGCTATACGATACGCAAAATAATAGGACAAGAATCGTCGGATACCGGGAGGGAAATGTTTATCTGCTGAAAGATCATATTGTATACAAAAACGTGTTGAAAACTGGAGAGCAGAGGGAAATGTATGATTTGGGTCAAGAAAGTATGCTCTGGTATGAGGAAGATGGAGAACATAAGGATGTTCATTTTGAATGGTATGGAGATTATATGGTTGTATGGAGCTATAACAATGGGGATGGGGAAAATCTGGTGACGATAAAAAGCCTGGATATGACGAGGTAGGAAACATTAGCAGAATGGTAATCTGAGAGAGAGGGCAAACGATAAAATAAAGGAGATGATTGTATATGATGGGGATGAGAGCTAAAAAAATCTGCATGGCAATGCTCCTTATTGTGGGCGGTATAATGGCAGTGTTTCTTGCAGATAGAAAAGTGGCAGAGAAAATCACAGAGGAAGAGTACCAACGTTTTTTAGATGGGGAAGTGCCTGCTATGAAAGAGAATGGAAAAACTTATTTTCTGGAAGACTTGTTCGGGGAAGATGTAAGTGATGTGGAAACTTTTTTATCTGATATTGACGGAGATGGAGTGAAGGAGCTGCATATCCGGAATGGCATTTATTATATTTTAAAAGAAAAAAAGGGGAAACTGACGATTCTATATGAGGGTACTGCTATTTACGATGAGCCGGTAGAAGCGATGTCCGGCATTCTGTATTATAGGGAGGGAGGGGCACCATATAATGAGGCTTACTATTTTACAAGATTTGAAAAAGATGGAACAATGGTGAAAGGACCTACTTATCAATGCTACGACAGTGACGAGGATGGAGAGATTGGGGTGGAAGATCTTTATTTAAAGGACGGCGTAGAGCAGGATAGGACTGCGTGGGAGAAGGAAACGGAGATATACAGAGCAATAAAAAATGAGCGGGGCTTATAGTCGGGTTGTTTCGATGGGGAAAAATCAATGAAGTATATTCAGAACAGAACAAACTGGTGCTGGGTGGCGGCCTGTAAAGTTGCCGGAGAGCAGTATAAGAAAAATTTTACGGAATTTGCGTTTACTCTGGAAAGTCCGGAGACGGAGGTAGCGGTCAGCAATCTGGATGGACTGCGTACAGATATTGTAAAAAGAAGAAATGGAATATATTTTGTGGATGCGTGGCAGTCAGCTATTGCTAGGAATGCAGACTTTCTGCACGGAGGTTTGGAGGGAATTTTTCCGGGAAATGATCAGATGAAGATGCGAGGCTTAAAGTATGTTGTGCTGGGAGATTGTGAGAGTAACTTGATACAGACAATTTATATAAGGATTATTGGAATAATCAGTAAGGAGAGTATTTTTAATGAAGTATTATAAATTAAGTTATGATTATGAAAATGATGATGATTGTGTTATGTAAAAAACGTGTTGCTTTCGGGATTAAAGATTAGTGTTCCTTATTTAATAGATGGAGTTGTGCTGAAGGGAGCTGTGATAAATATTACAAATTCTGAGTTTGTTCCTAATGTGTCACGGAATAATATTAATACATTACAGCAGGCAAAATTATCGTATGCAATAGGAAAGGCAATTCATATGTGGATACGAGATAATGTTTCCTTAACATCAGAACAAAAAGGATTATTGGATTTGTTCATTGAATCAAAATACAGTAAGACGAATTGCTGTTTAAAGTAAGTGATAAATACTTGACAGTAAAAAATATAATAAGCAATTATGCAGAATGGATGATTACATGTTTATTCCGGTAATAGATTCAGTATTAGAAATGAACCCTACTGAATTTGAAAAGTATGCTTTACAGATTTTACAAGATCATATCAAAGGGTTAAATAATGTGAAGCTTATACATAATAAGGTAGTCGAAGCCTATGATGGAAATTATCAATTAGACGGATATATAGAATTTGAAGTAATGGGGGTGCTCTATAAAACAATAGTTGAGTGCAAACATTATAAATATCCTATAAGTAGGGAAATTGTGCAAAAGGTTTATGACAACCTTAGAGCTATTGGTGCACAAAAAGGAATTGTAGTATCAACATCCAATTTTCAATCAGGTGCAATTGATTATGCAAAAGCGCATGGCATTGCGTTAATTCAAATGACAGAAACAGAGGAAATATTTCATACCAGATGTCACTATAGCGTAGTTGTTAATCACCCTTATGTACCGAGAAATGGCGGACAACCATATATTGGTGTTATGATAGGGAGAGGTAAAGACGGTGTTGGTGTAACTTGTTCATATTTATCAGCGTTGTCAGATGCACTGGAGAAATTTATATTACCGTCAGAATGAGAATAGAAACAGGAGGTCTATTATGGCATCAGTAGATTATGCGTGGAGCATAGAACTAGGACAAGAATTAACGGCATCAGAAGCTCATGAAAAATGGTTTATGGGAATACTCTCTGATAAAACAATGTTTGAATGTAGAGATGAAAACTGTCATGCTCAAATTACTTGCGTTAATATGGATAAGCAGCAGTATCAAATGAAAATGCGAGAACATTTCAAAGTTTATGGACAACATTCAGAAAAATGTGAAGAGGTAAAGAGAAATAAAGATGTTAATAGAAAATATAAGACAGGAGCGGGAACGGAATCACCAGAACTAGAAGAAGAAATAACATTCAGCATGGAAAGGTTGCCGAGCCATAAAGAAACACAGATAGATAAACATAATGATGATTTTTCAGAGGGACAATCTGTTGAGAACAAAGTAGTAAAAAAAGAAAAGGAAGGTGTGAAAAGGAGCGGTTCAAGAAAATCACATCTATATCTAGTACATACGCTGGTAACAAAGTATTTATATGGATTGAAAAATGGAACTTTAGCTAAAATAAAAGTAAATATTTGTTATCCTGGAAGTAAGAAGATATATCCAACTCCCTTGGACAAATTGTTTAAAAATATTAAAAGCACTCCCTTTGTGTCAGAAGAGGCATGGAAAACGAAAATATTTTTTGGTAAAGCCAATATCAGTAAAAATAAGAAAGGCGAGTATTGGGTTAATTTTGAAGAACCGTTGTATAACGACGAGAGGAAGGTGTGTTGTGTCATTAATCAGCAGATAATAGATAATACACTAAGTAAAAATGCATCCAAGAAACTATTAGAAGGTTTTATATATAAGGAAAATATATATTGTTTTGCTTTCGGAAAACTTAAGGAAACGAAAGACAGAATTTATATAAATATATTAACATTAGATCATTTGGCATGTACAACAGAAGATATTGAAAGATTAGATGATTTGTGCTAGATGAAGAATAGGAAAAATGGTTGGAATCAAGCCTCCAAGTCCTTAAAGATTTGGAGGCTTAATTCTGCCCATTTTTTTGAGGAAAGCAATTTCCGAAACAAACAATCTATGGTACAATGGCGTAAAGGTTTTATGCAGTTGCTGTACCATAGAGAAAGAGCAGAACACAAATCACATGCAAGTTAGTCTGACCTGTATCGTAAAAACAAATCTAATCTTTTTCTATGGCAGATGCAAAATGGTGTATCATGCTTTATTTTGCAGGTCCGGTAGGGGACTATTGCATCATTTTTGAATCCAAGGCTTAACGAAAAGCCAAGGGATGTGCATCTTTATTGCACACTCATGGCACTGCGAAGCAGTTACGCTCCTGACACGACAGAAGAAGTAACAGAAAGTCAGTTTGGTGTAAATAGTATAAAAACATTGGATTCCGTACAAAAAAGTTCCGAAATCAGGAATTTTTGTACGGAATTTCTTTTATTTGCGTACTTGGCGAAAATAAAACATTTTTATAAGACAAAATTACCTGCTTTTGTATTTTTTCATCGATATTGGAGTTTTAAATACAAGAAAAATTGTAGGGATTGCAATGATGTATGAGAAATTTCGCTCTGAGCTTTCTGATGAACAAAGTAATTTCATAGAAAATTATATGGAAATTGTTGACCATGCACATTTTCAGGAGGAACAAAGGGCTTATTATCAAGGCGTGAACTGCCGGTTTGTATTTCATACAAAAAGAAAAATAAGTACTGCAACACATTATTTGGCATTGGCAGTTGTAATTTTGATTATGAATAAATTTATATTGGAAACATTTGTACAGATTTTACACTTTTCGGTTTATCCGGCAAAACTGATGATTGATAAGTACGGCGATGAAGTCCTCCGGGAGTTGGAGGAAGAAAAACAGAATAAAGAAGAATTATCTTTTACTTCTGCAAGCTAAGGATTGTATTTACTTTTACGCTTAAATATAATACAATTTAAGCACAAAAGCAAATAGCAAGGATAAGGAGGACAACTATGGCAACATCAGATATTTTGGAATTGCTAATTGAAAAAGACAATGGATATTTGATTACATCGAAGGCTGTTGAATCAGGTGTATCAAAGCCATCTGTCTCAAAATACGTCAGAGAGCATGACATGGAAAAAGTGGCACATGGCATTTATATCTTAGATAATGTGTGGCCAGATGAGTTGTTTGTACTCCAGCAACGAAATAAGAATATTATTTATTCGGGCGAGACCGCCCTTTATTTGCATGGTCTTAGCGACAGAGAATACAATCATATTTGTTTCACTGTTCCTACCGGGTATAATGCAACACATATCAAAAAGAAAAACAAAGAAGTTCGTTATGCAAACCCAGAGATTCTTGATATGGGAACTTGTGAAATCCCGTCAAGCAGCGGTAATTTGGTTAAAGTATATGACAAGGAGAGATGTATTTGTGATTTGATTAAAGATCGAAAGAAATATGAAATTCAGTTATATCAGACAGCAATCAAGGAATATATGTCCTCGAAGGAAAAGAATCTTTCAAGATTGATTGAATATGCGGTTAAACTTGGAGTAAGGGATGAAGTGATGATGTATGTGGAGGTAATGGTATGATTCATACAGCGAAACAACTTAAAGACAAAGTAAAAAACATGTCCGGCGGAAATAGTGAAGTTGCGCAAGCGTTAATTAGAACATATTTTATGGAAAGGTTCTTAGAAAGAGTTTCTGTTTCTGAATACAGGAATAATTTTATTCTGAAAGGCGGAATGCTTGTTGCTTCTATTGTTGGTGTAGACATGAGAGCTACAATGGATATCGATACCACTGTGAAAGCATTACCTCTTAATGAGAAGGATGCTAGAGCAATCATTGAGAGAATCGGTGAGCTTCAGCTTGAAGATGGGGTAAAATTTAAGATTATATAGGTAGCAAAGGCCTTATACCGACTTGTTCCCGTAGACTTCAGTAGTCAAGACCTTGATATGAATGTCAATTTTGCCACAGATTGCATCTGTTTGCAGCTGTGAATGCGCGGTTTCAGAAGGTGTGGGCATGTTTCTGTTTTGACAGGATATGTTTCCGCGAACGGGCACAAAACCAGACATCAATCAGAAGGTATCGTGCCACTGCGAAGCTGTTACGCTCCTGACACGACAGAAGAAGTAACAGAAAGTCAGTTTGGTGTAAATAGTATAAAAACATTGGATTCCGTACAAAAAAGTTCCGAAATCAGGAATTTTTGTACGGAATTTCTTTTATTTGCGTACTTGGCGAAAATAAAACATCTTTATAAGACAAAATTATCTGCTTTTGTATTTTTTTCACCGATATTGGTGTTTTAAATACAAATATTTCGGTTGGAACAAGATGAATTAAAAAGAGGCTTGTCAAACAACGGAAGGATAAAAATTGTCTGGGTAAATTGGCTTACAGGATGTAAGCTGTCTGGGGATAAAAATAAGATACAGAGATTATATAATAAAAGCGCATATTCGGAATAATTAGAAGAATTGAATGGTAAAGTTTACTTACAAATAGCCTTATGATAAAATAATTAGAAACAGTATAGATATTTTAAGAAGGCAGATATCGTAGAACCCCAATGGGTGCAGACATTTTTAGCCGACTTGATTATAGGGTACGAAGAGAAAATGGTTTTAAAAAAATTATGCAGGCATATGAGGTGGAGCTAAATTATACAGAAGAAAAAAAGCCCGTTTTTTATTCAAATGCAACGGAATTCAGAGTTATCTTGAAAAATCTTAATTTTACAAATGAAGTTTTGGATAAAGTTTTGAATTCTGGCAGAACGGAAGTGGAAATAAAAGTAATAAAGGAAATATTACAGTCTCCTGCAATAAGACAGAAAGATTTAGCGGAAGAAGTAGGAGTCTCTGTAAGTACTGTTCAGCGCATTATTAAAAAATTGGTGAAAGATGGAAAGATAGTTCGGATGAATGGAAAACGGGATGGATATTGGAAAATCTTGTAGATGTCTATTTATAGGATAAATGATTATAATTTAGACTAATCCTATAATATGTTTGAGATATAATTATAAATGGTGCTAAGGGGAGTTGGAGGTGTAGCTATATGGATGGGAGAAGGATTCAAAGTTATTGGTCAAATGAGATGCAAGCTATGTTGGATACCTATAAACAATTTCAAACGTTAATTCCAGCAGAAAATATAGATGGAGCTGCACATAATGGGGAAGATGGAAGGTATGTGGAAACATTAATACGAGAGTATTTGAAGAGATATTTACCAAAGGATTTGGAAGTTTTAACAGGTTTTATATTGAGACCAGCAGTAAAAACAGGATTGAAAAATAGAAATAGGAAAAACGAGGTAGATAGTCATTCTACGCAATTAGATATATTAATTTACAATAGTGCTCAATATCCTATTTTTCAGAGATTTGGGGAAAATGTCATAGTTCCACCAGAGGGGGTTGTAGGAATTATTTCTGTGAAAAAGAAATTGCACGAAAATGATATAGTACATGAAACGGGAGCGTTGAAAGCTGCGTCAAAATTATGCCGTTGTGTCGATGATAATGGTCAACATTTAAGAGGACCATTCTTGGCAGTAGTGTCAATGGATGCATTTGAGAAAAAAGAGAAAACTACGGAACAATGGATTTTTGAAAAACTAGAAGGAGTTTATTCAAAGGAAGAGGACTATTTTGATGATTTGGTAGGATACATTGGTTCTTTTAATAAATGGAGCATTTTTAAAAGGCGTCCTAAGGATGGAGAAGTCGGGGAATATATTTTTTTTAATCATAGTGAGGAAGAAGTACATATGGGATTTCAGTTTTTGTTAACAGGAATTCTGAGTGTTTACTATGACAAAACTCGTAACTATGTTTCAAGGCCAGGGTTTACCGCATTTCCATCAAATAGGACATGTGATAAAAAACTGGGTGATATAGATGTAAGATCGATTAGATAATTGTTTGATGTGAGTATTTCAAATAAGGTAAATATATTCTTCTAGATTCACCGATGTGCGTTGCTGCATAATGAGGTGGAGAAATTGTAATGATCGAGAAAGTTAATTAACAGTTGGAAAGGTGAATATTATGATTATACCTGTAAGTGTAAAAAATCAGAGTATTGATTCTTCTGGAATCACAAGTGATTATAAAGCTGCTATAAGTGAATATATTTGGAATAGTTTTGAAGCCAATGCTACAAAAGTTAGTATAGAATATACACTTAATGAAGCGTTTGGCGTTAGGGAATTAATTATAAAAGATAATGGTGATGGAATCAATTACAATGAACTAGGAGAAACATTTGGTGCTTTTCTTGCATCAAAGAAGAATTTGCTTTCGCTACAAATGAAATCTAAGGCAAATAAGGGGAAAGGTAGATTCTCTTTTATCGCTTTTTCTAATAATGCAGAGTGGCATACTGTTTATAAAGATAAGAATGTATATAAAGAATATAATATTACTATGTCAAGTGATAAAAAAGAAGTAATTAATTGTTCAGAACAGCAGTTGTCTGAGCAAAATACAACAGGAACAGAAGTGAAATTTTCCAATATAAGTACATTAACTGCGGAGAATGTGAGCTTTGAGGCAATAGAACCCACATTGCTTAAAGATTTTGCTTGGTTTTTGTATCTATATAAAAATAGAAACGTAGAGATAATAGTTAATGGGGAAAATATTGACTATGAAAAATATATAAATACTGAGTTGAGTGAAAAAGCTACGGTAACAATTGACGGATATAGGTTTGAAATAAACTTGGTTGTATGGCAGAAATCAATCTCTGAAAAATTCTGTTGTTATTATTTTGATGAAAAAGATATATTGAAAGGAAATAGAACTACAACTTTTAATCGTAATACTATTAATTTTAATCACAGTGTGTTTGTTAAATCAGCTTTTTTTGATGATAAAGAAAATGTGATAGATGATCATGAAGATGTACAGATTAACTTGTTTGAGCCCGAAGATGAAAAAAAGATTCTAAAAAAATTGCATAAAGAAATTCAAAGGCTTATTGAGGAAAAAATGGGCATATATTTATCAAATAAAGCAGAACAAGCAGTTGAAGCAATGATAACCGAAAGAAAAACTTTTCCTAAATTTTCGGATGATGTATATGGACGAATGCGCAAGAATGACTTAAAAAGAGTAACAAAAGAAATTTATAAATTGGAACCACTGATTTTTCATAATTTGAAACAAATTCAAGAAAAATCGTTGCTAGGCTTTTTAAATTTGCTTTTGAGTTCTGAAGAGAGAGAAAATGTTTTAACTATAATAGAGCAAATTGTGGAATTATCACCTCAGCAAAGAAATGATTTTACAATGATATTAAAAAAGACATCTTTGGAGAACATTATTGATACTATCAAGTTCATTGAGGATAGATATAAAGTAATAGAATTGTTAAAAAGTATCGTGTACGATTTGACAAAATTTGCAAATGAGCGTGACCATGTACAAAGAATTGTAGAAAGACATTTTTGGCTTTTTGGTGAACAGTATAATTTAGCAAGTGCTGATCAAAGAATGCAAAAGGCATTGGAACAGTATAGAAATATTTTGTATGGGGAAGATGACATTACAGCAGAATTGAATCCGGATGCGGAAAATGAACGACGTATGGACATTTTTTTTGTGTAATACTAGAGATGTTGAAACAACATTTGAAACAATGTTGGAAGAAAATATTGTAGTTGAATTGAAAGCACCGAGGGTTCCATTAACGAAAAAGGTATTACGACAAGTGGAAGATTATATGGATTATGTTAGAAGGCAACCTCATTTCAATAGTGACTTACGAAAATGGAAATTTATTGCTGTATGTAAAGAGGTAGATGATTATGTAAAAAGTCAATATAAAGCATTTGAAGATAAAGGAAAAGTTGGATTAGTATTTCAGGTGGATAATTGCGAAATATATGCGCTCACCTGGGATGATATATTTAAAAGTTTTGAAATAAGGCATAAATCAATGCTAGAACGGTTGAAGTATGATAGAGAGCGGGTGGCAAACGAATTGATGGCAGAGGTAAGTAATACAGAAGGGCGAGAAAAGGTGGATGCTCTCACAGAAATTGCTGTTGCACAGGTGTTGTAAGATGTAATCTGATGCTTGAAAAGTATCAGAAATGCATCAAAATTACTCTATCACCACACGTGGAGATGGTATGTCGTTTGTCCAAACTCCACAAAGCGAAACATCATGTGAATGTGAAACTTGATATGGATACAAGGATAATGAAAAAGTGTCAACGCTGTTGACACAATGGAGTTGGTCAAACCATTTGAAGATAATGTCAGTAAGTACTCAAACATGGCTATGTAGATGGAGATATTCGTGTTCGTTTTGAAAGTGTAATCGAGTTTTCGTATTTCTTATTACATACATTGAAAGTGTTTATAGCCTTAAATGATGTAGAACATGAGAATGCGTACGTCAAGATTATAGATGAACTTTTAGATGACAAGAAGCTCATTGATGTATTTAACAGAGTGGTTTCGCATAGTGTTTACCAGGATGGAAAGATTGCAGATAACAAAGAGGAGTTTTCACGTAGATTTATCATATGCTTGCTCAGAAAGAGATATTTATTTGATAAGTATATTCAGGGATTAGAATTAAGGCATGCAAAATTAGCTGTTGGAAGTAGTATTACATTTGTGGATTTTATTTGGAATACATATGAAGCTAATAAATAATAAAAAATTTTGATAGAGGTGGTGAGGGCTATATGGCACAGAGAACAGTTGCTCTTTGCAACGGTAAATACATTGGAATAGAAACTATCTATACGGTCATCAATGGCCAACAGATTAATATTCCAGAAAAACTAAAAGAGCTTAGAGAGAAAAGTCATAATAATGAATTGTTCTGCCCTTGCGGTTGCGGTACGAATCTTATTTTGGTCGCAGGGGATAAGAATCTTCGAGAGCAGCATTTTAGAAAAAAAACAGGTACAGGTGAATATGAGTGTTCAATGCCAACAGAAGGCAAGATATCAGTTGATTCTAAAATTATCTTAAAGTGCTGGCTAGACGATAAACTGAAGTCGAATGATATAGAATCACGTGTTCCGATTGTTACTGTGGAAGATACGAAGGGAAGAATGGAATTTACTTTTTTGTCTAGGTCGAAGAAGCTGGCGATTAGATATTGGAGGACGCGTGCTAATATCGTAGACAATAAATTGGATGTGTTGACAGGCAATCTGTCAGGGATTGATGTTATATACATTGTAGATAGTTCCAATGGAGGCAGTGATGGACAGTATCCAGAAGCACTGATGCGCTTACAGGATAAGCAGGGATATTGTTTATTGCTTCATATTGAAGACTCTGATTATACAAAAGCAGAATTAAGTGCAATATTTTATGAAAAAGATATTGATGGATTATGGACTGAAAATGAATTTGCATCAGACAGACTAGCTAGAGTTGATCTTATAGAGAATCAGATGTTTTTCAATGGAACATCAATTAAGGATTTATTAGAAAATGCAAAAAAACAATTTGCAGATAAACAAATTGTGGAAAAAGAGAGACGTTTACAGGAAGAACAATTAAGAGAAGAGCGATATAAAAAGCTCCTTGAAGAACAAGAGAAGAAGCGTCAGGAACTAGAACGACAACGAGAAGAAAATGAGAAGCTGCTTCAGAAACAAAGAGAAGAGGCTGAAAATCGCCGTAGAGAATTAGAAGAAAAACGTCGATTGGAAGAGGAAAAAAGAGAACAAGAGAAACGTCAGCGTGAAGAAGATTTCCAAAGAAATAAGGAATCTAATTTTGCACAACAAGAAACACAAGTGCGAGATGCTGAAGGCAATCGGTGGATAAAATGCGAGTTCTGCGGGAAGATAGCCAAAGAGAGCGAGTTTACTTCATATGGTGGTGCTGGTCATATAAATCTTGGAACCTGTAAGAATTGTTCAAATAATAATTCAACGGTAAAAGAAAAAGCAGTGCAGGAGATTGTAATGCAAAGAAAAAAATATGAGCCTACGATTTGCCCTGATTGTGGAGGAAAACTGAGAGAGCGAAGTGGACCATATGGTAGATTTTACGGATGTATGAATTATCCGATATGTAGATATAACAGACCAATTAAAAAATAACTGAAAGGTGTTAATAAATGTTATTTATATGTTACCCCAAATGTTCGACCTGTCAGAAGGCTAAAAAGTGGCTGGATGAGCATAATATAAAATATACTGAGCGTCATATTGTAGATGCGAATCCTACTTACGATGAATTAAAGGAATGGTACGGGAAGAGTGGACTACCGCTTAAGAAGTTCTTTAACGCCAGTGGACTTCTTTATAAAGAAATGCAACTTAAGGACAAGCTTCCTACAATGAGTGAAGAGGAACAGTTACAGCTTCTTGCCACAAATGGAATGTTGGTAAAGCGACCACTTATTGTAAATGCCGAAACGGTGCTTGTTGGCTTCAAGGAAGCAGAATGGGCTGAAAAATTGAATTGATAATTTTTGAGAATTCGTTTATGTATATGGAGGAAAGGAGCTGAGAATCTCATATGTCAGATTTGTTTGATTTATCGTACTTTGATAAATATAAAGAAGATAACTGCCGAGAAGTGAAAAAGGCAGAAGGTGGATTGCCTATAGCATTATGGGAGTCGTATTCCTCATTTGCCAATTCTAATGGTGGTGTTATTATTCTTGGCGTTGGAGAGCGGCAGGATGGAACTTGGTATACTACTGGACTTAAGAATGCGGATAAACTTAAGAGAAACTTTTGGAACACAATTCATGATACTAAGAAGGTAAGCATTAATTTGCTATCGGATAAAAATGTGGAGTCCTACGAGGTTAATGGCGATACCATTCTGGTTATTTATGTACCAAGAGCTAAACGTGAGCAGAAGCCAGTTTATATTAATAACGATTTATTTGGTGGCTGCTATCGTAGAGATTGGGAAGGCGACTATCA
>OGOW01002541.1_pt1 | contig 14319 bp, 16 predicted proteins | sample 1552781 | NCBI WGS metagenome assembly OGOW01 (sample SAMEA2580145, study PRJEB22360) | human gut metagenome | biome: human gut; feature: human-associated habitat; material: faeces | place: Denmark | collected 2008/2010
CTTCTTACTTCTCACATAAGAAATATATTTGATTCAATTTAAGAAAAATTTATATTGTTGATTACCCGCATAGCATATCAAAGTTTTACGATATAAACAAGCCTTTTTCCCATATAAAGTTCATTAATAGCTCTTCATAATTCCAAAAAATAGCATGATTACTGGCATTCTTTGTTGTATCAATATACTCATCATTTTTAATGATGAGTAAGAAAAATCACACCTTTTTAAGGATTCTACAGAATATATTTTGTATAACTTATAAATAATCGCTATTTTAATAAGCTTTATAAATATTTCAAATTGCTTATCAGCCCTTATTCATATTAATTTCATGAATATTTTCTGAAACTCCAATAAGAGAATAATTAATCATTTTTCTGGATTTTATAATAATTTTATTTTTATTCTTAATAGTATTCTATATCTACTTAAATAAGTTGATAAGTATACACATATCACCCAAAATATTCGCATAAGTTTACAAAACAAGGCTTAATCTATATATACAGCATCCATATTCTTTCCATAGCTATCATAAAACCAAAAAGCTCCTACGTTACTTGAACGTTAGGAGCTTTTTATATATTAAGCCAACAAGGCTTTTACAAGTTCTTCGGCTTTACCAAAATCATCGGCATCTGGGTTCCAGTTACATTTAATTTCAGGTTCTACCACGGAGAAACCATATTTAGTTAATTCTTCACGAAGTACCTTCGTAGATTCACCAGACCAACCGTAGGTACCAAATACGGCAGCCTTTTTATTTTTGAACTTCAATTCACGCAAGAAGTCGAGCCATCCAGCTACGGCAGATAATACACTATTCCCTACAGTTGGGGAACCAACAACAATGGCTTTAGACTTGAATACTTCTGTCATGATGTCATTTTTATTGGTTTTACTGATATTAAAGATCTTAACTCGTGTATCAGGAGATTGTTTTGCAATTTCATCAGCAATTTTATGAGCCAATTTCTTCGTACCATCCCACATAGTGTCATATACGACTGTAATTTGGTCTTCTTGGTATGCTTGAGACCACTCATAGTATTTCTCTACGATTTGCAATGGGTTTTCACGCCAAATTGCACCATGGCTAGTAGCGATAATATCAATTGGCAAGTTGAGCTTTTGAATTTCTTCAACCTTAGCTTTTACCAATGGAGAGAATGGATTCAAAATATTGGCGTAATATTTCATCGCCTCTGCCCATAGACGACATTGATCAGCCTTATCAGACCACAATTCTTCTACCGCAAAATGTTGACCAAAGGCATCGTTGGAGAACAAGATATTGTCGCCAGTCATATACGTCGCCATGGAATCAGGCCAGTGAAGCATGCGCATTTCAACGAATACCAAAGATTTACCGTTGCCGATATCTACGGAATCCCCTGTTTTCACAGTTTTAAAATTCCATTCTGGATGATGGTATTGACCAACCAAGGACTTAACAGCGTTTTCTGTACAGTAAATCGGAGTATTAGGAATTTTCTCCATCAATGCTGGCAAAGAACCACTGTGATCGACTTCGCCGTGGTTACATACGATGAAATCAATCTTGTTTAAATCAATTTCAGATTCCAAGTTATCAATAAATTCTGTGGAATGAGGTTTCCACACAGTATCGATGAGGACTGTCTTTTCCTCTTCAATCAAATACGCATTTTGGCTAGAGCCATTGTTAATGCTGTAATCTGAACCGTGGAACTCTTGTAATTCCCAGTCAATTTTACCAACCCAAGATACGTTATTTTTTATATGCTTTCTCATAATAACCTCCATAATTCTTGTGAAAGTCTTTCACAATCAACAATATGTATGGCCTATGTGGTATCTATGTATAGAACTATCTATACTGCTATGCATATATCACAACTCGGTCATTAACTATGGCTTTATTATACCCATATCGCATTATTAAGTCTGTATCTGTAGGTACAGATTTGAGAATTATTATAAAAAACCACTCATAGGAAATCATATGCTGTACATTAGCGTACAATGGATTTCCCATGAGTGGTTACGACTATATACAGTTTTAATAGTGGATTGTTTATTATCTAGCTTAGATAATCTAGGATAACGTCCGACTATTGATTTCCAGTCTTAGATAATCCAGGGATGGCTTTATAGATATATAACGCAATATATCCATCGACCATGCTATGAATGATGGTACCGCCACCTACAAGAACGAATACGACGTAGATAAGATCGATATTTGGCATCGTAGTCGTAGTATAGAACAAGAGGCATGCTAATACTTCACCGATGGCGTGAACGATGGCACATACAAGGTTGAACGTAGCAAAAGAGAGAGCCCCAGTCAATACGCCTGGATGATGTTTAATATAATAGGCCCCCATCAAGGCAAAGATGATATGAGATGCAGCGCGCATAACGATAACGATAGGGAAGCCAGCTACAAAGAAACCTAGCGTAGAGCCTATTACGACACAAGCCGCCATCTTACGAGACAAGAACATAGCCAGGAATATAGGTACATGACTAGCCAATGTATACGAAGCCGGTGGAATGACAACTTTCAGAGGCATCATAATAGGAATCATGATGGCTAATGCCATCAATAAAGCAGTAATAGTTAAATTTCGATACATGGAAGAATTCATAAAGGCCTCCTTGGAAATGTTTTGCCCACTGATTACATCTACAATATTCTAATGCATAAATTTTTAATATATTAAATACGGACTATAAGTATCTTTAATTTCCTACACTACCCCACAAGTTTAGGATTACCACACCCACTACAATAAGAGCAATACCTAATATAGTGTAAATATTATAGCCCTCACTAAAGATAAAGACCGAAATGAGAGCCGTCACCACTAGACCTACGCCAGACCAGGTAGCATAAGTAACACTAAGAGGAATATATTTCAGTACATGCGTCAATGTATAGAAAGATCCTACATAGCCACATACGCAGGCAATAGTCTGTAACGGCCGCGTAAAGCCATCAGAGGCTTTCAACATGGTCGTAGCAAATAGCTCAAGCCCTATAGATAAGGCAAGTAAAAAATAAGATAACATAACTCCTCCTACAAAAAAGAGAGGGCCTTACAACCCTCTCTTCAATACATAAGTACGCACTCAATCGCACCTATTATAAGCGTTCGATAACAGCTTGCGCCATTTCTGTGGTACCTACGCGTTTCAAGCCTTCGCGGTAGATATCGCCTGTGCGGTAACCATCAACGAGCACTTGTTCAACAGCTTTTTCAATAGCGTCAGCCACTTGAGGTAAATCAAGGGAATGACGGCACATCATAGCTGCAGACAAGATTGTACCCAATGGGTTCGCCAAGTTTTGGCCCATAATGTCTGGTGCAGAACCGTGGATTGGCTCGTACAATGCTGTGCCAGTACCCATGGATGCAGATGGTAAAAGCCCGATAGAACCAGAGATTACAGCACCTTCGTCAGACAAGATATCGCCGAACAAGTTTGTTGTAACGATAACGTCGAACTGTGCAGGATTTACAACGAGTTGCATCGCTGTGTTATCTACATAGAAGTAATCTGTTGCGATATCTGGATTAGCTGAAGCTTTCTCTTGAGCGATTTTACGCCACAAACGAGAAGAAGCCAATACATTTGCTTTATCTACAGATACAACCTTTTTGTTACGTTTGCGCGCTGTTTCCATAGCAATGTCCATGATGCGCTCTACTTCGTAACGGCTGTAAGTTTCTTTATCCCAAGCAAACTCGTTAGCACCTTCGCCTTGTGCCTCTTCGCGTTCACCGAAGTAAATACCGCCAGTCAACTCACGAACGATAACGAAATCTACATCTTGTACGAGTTCCTTTTTAAGAGGAGAATACTCTTGCAAAGATGGATAGATTTTTACAGGACGCAAGTTACAGAACAAACCGAGCTCCTTACGAAGACCGAGGATTGCTTTCTCAGGACGGATAGAAGGATCTACATTATCCCATTTAGGACCGCCTACAGCACCAAGCAATACAGCATCAGCAGCTTTACAAGCCTCAATCGTATCCTCAGTCAAAGGCACACCATATGCATCAATAGACGCACCGCCCGCTTTTTTATCAATCCAATTAACCTTTACATTAGCTTTCTCAAAAGCCACATCACACACAGCCTTCGCTGCAGCAATAATCTCAGTACCGATACCATCACCAGGAATCAATACGATATTCTTTTCGCTCATATTACCTCTCCATATAACAAATGCTCATAGATGAGCCACAAACTCATCAGCCTTTATTGCACTATTCAGGTCTATATAGCCTGTGCCGAGCCTTCACACTCCCAAGAGCCGAATGCTCGTCGAAAACGACTTTGGCCCTGCGTAGGCCGCAGGCCGAAGTCAGACCCGGCCAGTGGAGGCTTGAGACGAGTGTTTGGCTCGCCCTTATTTGCGGTTTTTCGCAAAGTTTACAAGACCACCAGCTGCCGCAATATCTTGAATGAATTGTGGCAATTCAGTGCCTTGGTATTGTTCGTTTTTAGTCAAGTTGTACACGATACCTTTAGACAAGTCTACGCCGATTGCATCGCCAGCGTCGATACGGTCTACTTGTTCGCCGATTTCAACTACTGGTAAACCAATGTTGATAGCATTACGGAAGAAGATACGGGCAAAGGAGTGTGCTACGATAACAGGCACGCCTTTTGCTTTAATAACGCCTGGTGCGTGTTCACGGGAGGAACCACAACCAAAGTTTTTGCCAGCTACCATGATTTCGCCAGCTTTCACATTTGGCGCGAAAGTAGTATCAATATCTTCCATCGCATGTTCAGCCAATTCGTTCCAGTCGGCAATCGCCAAGTAACGAGCTGGAATGATTACGTCTGTATCTACATCGTCGCCGTAGCGCCAGATTTTTTTGCTTTCAAAATCCATATTAAACCTCCTCAGGGCCTGCAATGCGGCCTAATACAGCACTTGCTGCCGCCACGTAAGGGCTTGCCAAATATACTTCAGAATCAACGTGACCCATACGACCACGGAAGTTACGGTTTGTTGTGGAAACGGTGCGTTCCCCTTCAGCCATGATACCCATGTAACCACCTAGGCAAGGACCACATGTTGGCGTGGACACTGCGCAGTCAGCTTGAATGAAGATGTCCAATAAACCATCTTTCATAGCTTGATCGTATACATCTTGGGAACCAGGAATTACGATACAACGAACGAATGGAGCTACTTTGCGACCTTTGAAGATTTCTGCAGCTGCCACCAAGTCTTCGTAACGGCCATTTGTACAGGAGCCGATGATAACTTGGTCGATTTTAATATCTTTGTCGATCTCGTTGATGTAATGTGTGTTGGATGGCAAATGAGGGAATGCTACAACTGGTTGCAATTTGGACAAGTCAATGGTAATTGTTTGAGCATATACTGCATCAGCATCTGGATTAATTGGTTCTACAGGACGATTTACGCGGCCTTTAATGTATGCTTCAGTAATTTCATCATATGGGAATACGCCACATTTACCGCCAGCTTCGATGGCCATGTTACAGATTGTAAGGCGGTCAGCCATAGTCATGTGTTGTACGCCTTCACCAGCGAACTCAAGGGCCATGTAACGAGCGCCATCTACGCCGATTTTACCGATTAAATCAAGGATTACGTCTTTACCAGTTACCCATTTGTTAGGTTTGCCGATAAGCTCAACCTTAATTGTTTCAGGTACTTTGAACCAAGTTTTGCCTTCTGCCATAGCAACGCCCGCATCAGTAGAGCCTACGCCTGTAGAGAATGCATTTACCGCACCATATGTACAAGTGTGGGAGTCAGCACCGATCATCATTTCCCCAGGACCGATAAGGCCTTTTTCTGGCAAAATAACGTGCTCAATACCCATTCTACCCACTTCAAAGTAGTTTGTAATGCCATGTTCGCGTACGAAATCGCGCATGACTTTCGCTTGTGTAGCAGATTGAATATCTTTATTTGGTGTGAAATGATCCGGCACCAAGTAGATTTTATGACGGTCAAATACAGGTTTGTCGATTTTCAAGAACTCTTTACGCGCCGGTGGGAATGTGATGTCGTTCATCAAAACAGCGTCCAAATGACATTCGATAATTTGGCCTGGCTTTACAACATCAAGACCCGCGTGGCGAGCCATATTCTTTTCAGTAATGGTCATACCCATATTATTCTTCCTCCTGTTGTTCTAGCTCCATAGCTAGGAATACTGAGTTAACTGCATTAATGTATGCGTTCACACTTGATTTAACGATATCGGTGCTGATACCACGACCATGGTACAAGCGACCGTTGTATTCTACCTTAAGGGTTGCTTCCCCAAGGGCATCTTTACCTGCTGTGATAGCACGGATTTGGTAGTCTTTTAAGCTAATTGGCAAGCCAACCACACGTTCAACTGCTTTAAGGGATGCGTCTACTGGACCGTCACCTACGGCAGCATCTGCTTTCTCCCCTTCTGGTGTCATGAGACGAACGTCAGCGTATGCGTAGCCTTTTTCACCCAATTTGTAGTATTGAGCCACAAGCTCGAATGCTTTTTTATGATGTAAGTTATCTACTACAAGAGCGATAATGTCATCATCGTATACTTGTTTTTTACGGTCTGCCAATTCTTTAAATTTAGCGAAGAGGTCGTTGATTTTCTCTTCTGTGAAAGATTGGAAACCAAGTTTTGCCAAATGATCAGCAAAGGCATGACGGCCAGAGTGTTTACCCAATACGAGGTCTGTTTTTTCAGCCCCTACGGACTCAGGAGTCATGATTTCATACGTTTCAGGATTGCTCATCATACCATGTTGGTGAATACCAGACTCATGAGCAAAAGCGTTAGAGCCAACGATTGGTTTATTTGGAGGAACTACGACACCTGTCAAACGACTTACTAGTTTAGAAACTTTCGTAAATTGTTTTGTATCAATGTTCACTTGAAGGTCGCCGAAGTAATCATGGCGTGTTTTAAGAGCCATTACAACTTCTTCAATCGCTACGTTACCAGCCCGTTCGCCTAGGCCATTAATTGTGCCTTCTACTTGGCGTGCACCTGCTTTAATAGCAGCTAACGTATTTGCATTAGCAAGACCTAAGTCATCATGACAATGAACGGAGATAATTGCATTTTCAATACCTGGTGTATGTTCTTTAATATAGCGGATTTTATCACCGAACTCATTAGGGTTCATGTAACCTACTGTATCTGGTACATTAATAATTGTTGCACCACCAGCAATGGCAACACCAAATACTTGGCATGCGAAATCTAAATCAGAGCGTGCCGCATCTTCACCGGAGAACTCGATTTCATCAACCTTACCTTTTGCATATGCCAATACGGATTTAACCTTATCCAATACCTCTTGGCGAGTCATTTTTAATTTATATTCCATATGAAGTTCAGAAATAGCAATGAATACATGCAAACGGCTACGTTCCGCATCTTTCAATGCATCAATCGCTTTTTGTACGTCCTTTTCATTAGCACGTGCCAACGCACAAATTGTTGCGCCTTTCACTTCGCGTGCAATCGTTTGTACTGCTTCAAAATCCCCAGGGGATGCTGCTGGGAAACCAGCCTCGATTACGTCGATGCCGAGACGTACTAGGCCTTTCGCAATTTCAATTTTTTCAGGAGTTTGTAAAGATACACCTGGTGTTTGTTCCCCATCACGAAGGGTTGTATCGAAGAAATATACGCGATTTTGATCCATAATCTTCACCTTTTCTATACTAATAAAACATAACACTGCATTATATCTATCTATTGTGAAAGTTTAGTAAAATCGCCGATTTCAACGCTATTTCGGCTGAAGCCAACGTAGATACATCAAATCAGTAATTTTACTAGACTTTTACAATAAAAAAAGCCCCTCAGAACAACTGTCGTTGCTCAAAGGGGCGTTATATTCATAACACGGTACCACCCTAATTGGGACTCGTTGCGGGTATAACGGAACCACCGTCGATGACTACTGCTGCATTCGCCACCAAAGCTCACGGGAGAGTGTCAGCGTACAACCTCTATTGCCTCGCACCAACCGGCAACTCTCTGAAAGCAGGATCTGTAAACCTTTATACCCATTCATAGCTTGTTTTTAAGATATAAAGGTATTATACGGTATTCTATAGAACTGTGTCAACAGGATGGACATGTGAGTTTTGTGAAAACACAGTTTTATCGTTACAATTTGACATCCCCCATGATCTCACGCATACTGTAAATAAGCAGTACCAATGATTGGAGGAATTATTATGAGTGGTTCAAGCAAATTCTTCTTTATTTTATCGGGTATTGTAAGCATTATCCTGGGGATATTCTTACTCTTAAATCCCGTTATTAATCTCATAGCTTTTGCCTGGCTTTTTTCTATTATCTTTTTCGTCAGTGCGGTCAGCTCTATTATAAATTATTTTACGTTATCGTCTGAATTACGTAGCGGCTGGTATCTTATCAGCGGCATTATCAATGCTCTATTCGGTATCTATTTAATATTCGGCGGATTTGCATTCCTACCATTAGTACTCCCAATCACAATCGGCATCTGGATGGTAATTGAAGCCATCTTTATTTTCATTAAATCAAGAAAGTCCGACAGCATGGTATCACTCATGGGACGTAATGCAAAATGGCTTGCACTAATTCTTTTACTATTAGGCCTATTACTCATATTCCAGCCGATTGCTTCCGGTGAGGTATTTATCTACTTTATCGCTTTCGGTTTCTTATTTGACGGAATTTATTCCATCGGTGAGGCTTTTAAAAAATAGAATATAACTAAATAATTACACTATAAGATCGACCATGTACTGCCAAATAGCTGTCATAAATTACGATGTCTATTTCGTATTTGTGGCAGCTATTTTATTTGTTTTGGCTAGCCGTCATGGTAAATATATTCGCCTACTACATTTGCAAGTGGTTAGACGCTTTTCTAGCTCTTTTATTTAGCAACTAGCCCAACGCTCTAACATTAGCGTAATAATGGGGTTATAGGACAAAAATTAGTACAACCCTGTAGTAATTTAAAATCCCCTTGATCAGTACCAAGATACTCATCAAAGGGATTATATTAATTATGAAAAAGACAAATAGCCCTTCGTTATCCTAGGATCGCTATTAAATTCAAGTCACATCTTAGGCTTTAAATATAACACCATTATGCTCTAGTTGTTCCACTGTTTTTTTACCAATGCCCGGTAGCATCAATACTTCTTGTTTAGTAATTGTTTTAAAATCATCTACTGTGTATAGGCCGGCTTGTGAAAGTGTAATTTGTGCACCGAACCGTATATTGTCATATACCGGATTTCCACGCAAAGCCCCACCTTTAGCAACCTCTACGGGGCTCATATGAGCGGACTCGCGTTTTCCCATATAACTATCATTAGAGTACCGATTTATAACAGTTCGACCGGTAACACGTTCATACGCATCATATAGAGTCTGCCATAATGGACTTTCAAAATCCACTAATTGAGTTGGTAAAAATGAGATAGCAGTATATAAGCTTATTAATTCTCGTGGGTCAGAATCTATATTGCTCACTTGGTCTACCATATACATAATAGCCTCTAAATGATCTTCTACAAAATCGTTCCAGCGCGTTGCATCTTGTAATAACCAATCAATATCTTCATATTCATCAACAAGATCTGCTAATACATCATGGGCTATCTTGCTTTCACCACACTGCAAAGCCAATAGAATATACAGCATATGCATAGGCAACATGATATCCGGAGCCTGATTAAATGCATTTTGTATATCATCGCAACATGCAAGATATCGCTGATATACCTTGCGGCCGCGATCCCAGTTGGCAGCTCCACAACAAGCAACCATCATATACACAAGAAATCCCGAATGATCTTGCTTGTCTCCGTGAAAAACTGGCGTAAAGCAGGCAATCGCATCATTATACATATTATATTCTAAATATATCATCCCCATGTCGATGAGGCAACGCATATAAGGACGCGTCTCTATTATATTCCAATCTATTTTCTTTGGTTTTTTCAACGATTCTACTAGCTGTTTCAACTGATAAATTTGAAAGCTTGGATGTAACTCAAGGGCTATGAGTTCTCGTTTAGCATCTACTTCATCTGGACATAATGCAAGGATTTCATTGTATAACTTCCTTGATTTCTCATTCGTATCAGCCTCTTCTGCAGCCTCATATAAATCACGTAATTTCATTTCTATCGTATTATTAAAATCACCACGATTATATTGAGTCATAAATGCTTCTAACAAATCCTCAATAGATTTGAAATCAGATTCATGTTCGGATACAAATTGTTTCTGTAAACGTAATAATAACTCACTATAAAAGTTAAACATAGAGTATCTCCTTATACATATGAACGTAAAAATACTACTCATATGTAATATAGCACGAGGGAATATATTAATTCTAGAGGTAATACCTCGACCTATTAATATCTCATCTGAAAATGGGTTGGCAACTAGACGATAAAAGGGTTATAGGACAAAACGTGTTGGTACTTTAATCCCAATCATTGAAAGATAATTTGTCATAGTTATGCAAATCACCCCAAGAAATGGCATCCCCCCAAGTTGGAATTATGCCTTGAAGTTGGGCTCTTTCATTCATAGAACTCTATATTGTAGAAATACTTGCATCAGTTGGCATTACCTTAAGTATTTCTTTTGCAGAAAGCGGTCTTGGTGAGTGTAAATAACACCACCAAAAGACCGCTTTTATACGTTTTTCTACAGACATTCCTCGATGGTAACGCAATAAACGTCTGAGTTGTGCGTTTACTCCGCCTTCAATAGGGTTATTAGTCCTCGGACATTCTTTATCCAACACCAATGTTTCATCTAAATATCGAAACATTGTCTCTGTATTAATTAATACCACTAGAGAGTTATAGGCTTTTAGTAATCGTTCATGCGTAGCTCTTAAATTATCATTACTATCACGTGTCATTTCATTTAGAAACTCTTTAAAAGTCACCCTCCAATTAAATAATCGTTGAATCCATATTTTTGCATCTTCCTGTGTTTTTACGTTATATAAATCGCTTGCTAAATCTTTTAACATAATGCCTGCTAATGTCTTAGGCCGCCTAGTAGTGTAACGATGTACTTGCCATACGGCATGAACAATACAACGTTGAAGCTTGGCGGTACGCCAAACTTTTTTTAATGCTTTTCTAAGACCAGGTCCACCATCAGAAACGACCACAATGGGGGTCGCTATTCGCTGCATAAGAGCTTGCCATGAGCGAGACTGTTCTGACCTACATAAATACCACCCTAATACATATTCACCATCATAACAGATCAAAATACAAGCTTTTTTAGCTAAGTAAATACCATCAACGAATACCACATCTCTCGAGGTTTCAATTTTGGGCGGCATAGGCCATATTTGCCAGAAATCAGCTATCTGTCTACGAAATGTACGGCCCTGCCCAGGCATGTCCTGTTGTGTTTCTTTACTAAATAACCAATTTAGAAATCGATGAAAACATTTAGTAGTATTATCAATAGTTTGTGTAAAGGTGATGTTACACTGCTTACAATGCCATCGTTGTGATTCAGCTTTAGTTTTCCCATATTTTTGACAAGAAAATCCACAATTTATACATCTTACCAGCATGATTATTCCCTCCACTTAGAACACGATTTTCTAAGAAGATATAACCTTATTGAAGCCAGTAAAATCAAGGATTTTGGGACTTTTTACCAACACATTTTGTCCACCCTCTAAGTTTATCAAAAGAACTTAAAATAGCGATGGAGCCAGTAATTTACTGGCTCCATCGCCTATAAAACCAACACGTTTTGTCCTATAACCCCATTCTCGTTAGTAACTAGCACAATAAAAATAGCAGGGTGGCCGCCCTGCTATTTTTTCGTTCATATGAGACTATGTCACATATTGACATCCCTTGTCATATATAGAATAACACTTCACTATAGTGTAGTCAATAAATCCTCTACGCAATCACTCTTAAAAGCTTATCCACTCTAAATTCTCAAAATTATTTAAAATTCGTTTATCCATTTTTACCACTTGATTGGAAAACTCTATTCGATTATTAACAAATGAAATATCTGTATACCATTCCTTTAAACTAGCATACACTTCATTCTCTAAATCAATAATAATGGTTTCAATGGGATCCCAGGTTTTGCATCTTACAGACTCGACCATAACCATACTATTACCTATGAAAGTAACGTCCCTACCATAAATCCAAAACGGTAATACTTTCCCCTTTATAGAAATAGAATATATAGCATCTCCATGAGGCGGTTCTGTTTCATATTGCGCTTTTATATTGTACTTTTCCATTATCTCATTGCTAGCATTTTCTATATATGGCAACGTTGAAATCTTGTAATTATCTGCGTTCATAAAAGCTCCATTATTTTTAATATCAACCACAACAAAGAGGACTGTATATCGCTATTTGTGTAAAAAGTATTTTGCTATACTTATTACGAAGAGAGTCCGTTGACGTGAGTTAGGTTCATCTCCGCGAGGAGGTGATACTATGACAAATCATGAAGTTACCTATGTAATTATCATAGTTCTGTTATCAGTAGTCACTATCATTGCACTAGTTAAGTAGTACAACGATAAACGCCTAACGTATAGAGGAGTGCAGTCCTCTAACACGTTAGGCGTCATCATAATTTTGTTCAGTTTTAGATGAGCCTAACGCCCTAATCACGTTAATGGGCTCTCTTTATATGTATATTATAAGCTAATCAAGCTTAAAAAGATAGTACAGTAATAAACTCAATTAGTACCTACACTGTTAATCATTTCTCTAGCCCGCTCAACAGAAACTGGCTCATTAAATAAGAACACATGGCTCTGCCCCGCTTGTTCCCAAGATGCTAAGTAAACAGCGTCATCTACCATTCGATAGGTTACCGTCATACCATTCACAATATCCGTCTTCTGAGGCACATAATCCTTATAATCGCCTGCAATATTACCAGATAGAGTCGATACGCGATACTTAATATACTTTGGCATATCATCTACACGGTCAAAATATGTTCCTTTTAAAAGCTCATGATAGGCATACACAACTTGTAATACATCGTGATCCACAATGGATACATGTACGGAACGTAATCCCTCTAAACCACTTGGCAACTGCGGTTTAAAGTTCAAATGTTGCTTAGCCTCATATAGGGTATCAAACACCTCTAGAGATTGACCTTTACGAGTGCTTCTATAATCGCTATCCGTCATAGTACAACTACCGAGTCTGTCAGGACATGGAAACTCATTTCTGTCACCATAGGGCTGATCATAAATAGAATTACCATTAAGACGGAATCTCATCAAATCATCTGCGAACACAACATTAATGGAACTTATAAAAGCTAGCGTAGCTAACGCACATACAACCTTTTTCATAATACATTCCCCTACAAACAAACTATATATAGTAAGTTAATTATATCACCTAAAAAGCTAATATTCTTATATTCATAAGTATTTTTCATCCAGGAAAAGATATGTATTATGCTTGCACTTCGCAGTTATAAGATTGCAATTATATAGCATTTGCATTACAATAGAAGTAACAGGAGGTGATACTATGGCTAAAACAGCCTCTATCAGTTTGCGTATCGAGCCAGCTGTAAAAGCACAATTAGAAGCACTATATGCTAGCTTTGGCATTTCCGTAACTGATGCGATTAATATTTTTCTCCACACATCACTAATGGAAGGCGGATTTCCATTTCAACCTAAACAACCTCGTTATAATGCAGAAACAGAAGCTGCTATTCAAGAAACGAAAGATATATTAGCAGGAAAAATAAAAGCAAAATCATATGCTAATGTAAAAGAAATGATTGAGGATTTAGGATTGGAGTAATCAGTTATGTTGAGATTAGTGCTTAGCAGTAAGTTCAAAAAGGACCTAAAGCGCTCAAAAAAACGCGGTAAAGATCTCAATAAACTCTATTCAATCATCAATAAATTACAGAATCAAACGCTATTAGATCCTGGTTATAAAGATCATCCATTAACAGGAAACTACGAAGGCTTTAGAGAATTACACATCGAGCCAGATTGGCTTCTAATTTATGCAATTAAAGATGACATATTAGTATTATCTTTAACTCGCACGGGTAGCCACTCAGATTTATTCTAACTAAGCTTAAGAGGAATGTGAAAGCATTCCTCTTTTCTATTCCCCAAAAAATTTATACCAGTTATTATCATAAATCTATCCTATTTGATAGTATCTATCGCAAATCATTCTACTATTCAAAATAACTGTAGGTGCTATAATGAACTTAACAAAAGGAACAGGTGCTCATA
>OGOW01002543.1_pt1 | contig 14296 bp, 13 predicted proteins | sample 1552781 | NCBI WGS metagenome assembly OGOW01 (sample SAMEA2580145, study PRJEB22360) | human gut metagenome | biome: human gut; feature: human-associated habitat; material: faeces | place: Denmark | collected 2008/2010
TCTTGCAATTTTTTATGTTATTATTATCACGTCTGATATGATATTAAACTTAAAGAAATCAACAAGTTTAATTATCTTATTAAATATAGTCAAACTTGCTATTTATGCAATTGGTTTTTTAATTGCTATTTTTATACCAAAGTGGTTTAATCTCATAGGAGTTCTCTTTGGTTATATGGTGATTAAAATAACGATTTATATTGTGAGTTATCAAATGAAGGAGGTGAAAGAGTGAGTAACTTCTTAGATTCTTTACAAGTAGAATTGATCTTTTCATTATTTATTATGTTATGTATGGGTATATTCTTTGTTTATGCTGGTAAGAAATTTGCGACTGCTGATCCTACAGCACGACCAAAAGGGGTTGTTTTGGTTGTAGAAACAGGAATTAAAATGGTTTATGACTATTTAAAGAGTATTATGCCTAAGAAATTTGAAAAGAATTATTATCCTTATTTTGCAATGCTTTTTATTTATTTAGTTATTGCAAACTTAAGTGGATTAATAGGATTTGAAGCACCAACTTCAAACTATTCTATTACTCTTGCATTAACAACAATTACTTTCTGTTTAATTCAGTTTAATGCAATCAAGAAACAAGGATTATTATCCTATATTTGGGGTGCCGTTTGGCCACCAACAAACTTATTAAGTATTCTTTCGCCATTGATTTCGTTATCAATGCGTTTGTTTGGGAATATCTTAAGTGGATCAATACTTATGTATTTGGTTTATCAATTTACTGGGTTCTTATCAAGTTTTATTATTAACTTTAACTTCTTAGGACCAATTATTGCACCAGTGTTGCATTGTTACTTTGATATTTTTTCGGGATGTATTCAAACATTGGTATTTGTTACATTATCATCTATCTTGATAATGATGGAAAATCCAGATTAAGTTCTTTACTAGTTCGCTAGTTAAGATATAAATGAAAAAATGAACTATTTTTTAGGAGGAAAAAATTATGGTAAAAGGTTTAATTGCTATTGCAGCAGGTCTTGCTGTATGTGCCGGTTTAGGAACAGGGATTGGTGAAGGGATTGCTGCTAGTAAAGCTGTAGAAGCTGAAGGTAAAATCCGTACTATGATGATCTTAGGGATTGCCTTATCAGAAACAGTTGCCATCTATGGTTTATTAGTTTCTTTAATCTTATTATTCGTATATTAATAATTGAAAATCTGACAAAGGAGGAATAAAGATGCCAGATATAGCAGGAAAATTATTCCCTAATCTTACAACACTGATTGTTCAATTATTATCTACAGGAGTTTTATTACTTATTTTTAAAAAGTATTTATGGAAAAACGTCATGGAGTATTTTGCTAAACGAGCAGATTATATTGAATCTACAATTAATGAGGCAAAAGAAATGAATGAAAAAGCTTCTGCTAATTTAGAAACTGCAGAAAAAGAAGCACGTGAAGCTGCAAGCAAATATCGTGATATTCTTGATCAAGCAAAAGATGATGGTCAAAAAGTAAGACAACAAATTATTGATCAAGCAAATGAAGAAGCAAGAGCTAAAATTGAACAAGCACAAAAAGAAATTGAAACAGAAAAGAAACAAGCTCAAGTGGATATGAAACAAGAAATTGTGGATGTTGCTATTGAGGTTGCAACTAAAGTGATGAACAAAGAAATGAATGAAGATATCAACAAAGGTTTAGTAGAAGAGTTTGTTGATGAAGTGGTTAACTAATGAGTGTTATTGGTGATAGATATGCTGAATCTTTATTTGATTTGGCTAAAGAAGAAAATAAAGTCACTCAATATCTTGATGACATCAAATTAGTTGGTGAAGTTCTAGGTAGTGATCCTCAAATTGTTCAATTCTTTAATCACGTTCTTATTGAAAATGAGAAAAAGATTCAATTATTGGATCAATCATTTAAAGGGAATGTTGATCAATATGTTTTAAATTTCTTAAAACTATTAGTGCAATCAAGAAGAATTCGTTATATTGATGATATAATTAAATCTTATATTAACTTATCTAATCAATATTTAGGTATAGAAGAAGGTACAATCTATACTCCATACAAATTAACTGATCAACAAATTCAAGATATAGAAAAAGCAATCAGTAAAAAAGAAAACAAAAAAGTTACTTTAAAATTATCAATTGATTCATCATTATTAGGTGGTATTAAAGTTCAAATTGCTAACCGTATTTATGATGGAACAATTAAAAATAAAGTAGAAATGCTTAAAAAAGAACTATTAAGAAAGTAGGTGGAAATAGTGGGGCTTAGACCAAATGAAATTAGTGCTTTAATTAAAGAACAAATTAAGCATTATGACGATATCATTGAACAAAAAGATGTCGGTACAGTCGTGACTGTTGGTGATGGTGTAAGTGTTATTCATGGGTTGGATAATGCCATGTTAGGTGAATTATTGCTTTTCCCAAATGATGTTTACGGAATGGTCATGAACTTAGATGAAGATAGTGTAGGAGCCGTACTACTTGGATCTGAAAGTACGATTAAAGAAGGAGACGAAGTTAAACGTACTGGAAGAATTATTGAAGTTCCTGTTGGGGATGAAATGTTAGGTAGAGTTGTGAATCCATTAGGACAAGCAATCGATGGTCAAGGTGAAATCAATACTGGTAAAACAAAACCAATCGAACGTGTTGCTAGTGGGGTCATGACAAGAAAATCAGTTGATCAACCATTACAAACTGGTATTACATCAATTGATGCTATCATTCCTATCGGTAGAGGTCAACGTGAGTTAATTATCGGTGACCGTCAGACAGGTAAAACTGCAATTGCTATTGATACAATTTTAAATCAAAAAGGACAAAACATTTATTGTGTTTATGTTGCTATTGGACAAAAGAACTCAACAGTTGCACAAGTTGTTGAAAAATTACGTCAAGGTGGCGCAATGGATTATACATGTGTTGTTTCTGCCGGAGCAAGTGAACTGGCACCAATTCAATACATTGCACCTTATGCAGGATGTGCCATTGCTGAACATTGGTTAGATGAAGGAAAAGATGTTTTAATCGTTTATGACGATTTATCGAAACATGCGGTTGCTTATCGTACAATGTCGTTATTATTAAAAAGACCACCAGGACGTGAAGCTTATCCAGGGGATGTCTTCTATTTACATTCAAGATTACTTGAACGTGCATGTCGTTTAAATGAAGAAAATGGTGGAGGATCAATTACTGCTTTACCAATCATTGAGACACAAGCAGGGGATATCTCAGCATATATTCCAACAAACGTTATTTCAATTACAGATGGACAAATTTTCTTACAACAAGAATTATTTAACTCTGGATTTAGACCAGCGGTTGATACTGGATTATCTGTATCACGTGTAGGTTCAACTGCACAAATTAAAGCTATGAAACAAGTATCTGGTTCATTAAAACTTGAACTTGCTCAATATGCAGAAATGCAAGCTTTCGCACAATTTGGTTCTGACTTAGATGCAGCTACAAAAGCAACATTAGATCATGGGGCAAAAGTACGTGAAGTATTAAAACAAGCACAATACTCACCACGTAGTGTACCTACACAAGTCATTACTTTATTTGCATTAAAATATGGTTACACAAAACAAATAGAAGTAGAAAAAGTACAAGAATTTATGGATGGTTTAGTAGAAAATATTCAAATGTCTCATCCTGAATTTATTACTGAAATAGAAACTCAAAAAGTGATTTCAAATGAATTAGAAGCGAAGATGAAAGAAGCAACAGGCGCTTATGTTGATCAATTCTTAAAAACACAAGGGGCTAACTAATGCCTGGATCAATGCAAGAAATCAAGCGTCGTATTAAATCCGTTGAATCTACTAAAAAGATTACAAAAGCAATGGAATTAGTTGCGACATCTAAACTTCGAAAAACAAGAAATCAACTTGATGAATTAAAACCTTATTATCAAGGTGTTCGACAAACATGTGCAGAAATTTTAGCTTCTAATAAAGGATTAAAAGATTCTGCTTATCTTATTGAAAATAAGGAAGAAAAAGATGTTTATATTGTTATTTCTTCAAGTTTAGGATTATGTGGTGGATATAATGCGAATGTTTTTAAAGAAATTAGTCATCAAATTAAAGACAATGATTATGTTTATCCAATTGGAAGTAAAGGAATGAATTACTTCCGTAGAACTCATCAAGGATCAATCAATACAGATTTTGCTTCATTAAATTCAACACTTGCTTTTGATGAAGTGACAAAATTAGTTAAAAGTGTTACAGATCTTTATATTAATAAGGAAGTAGGAAGTATTAAAATTATTTATACTGAATTTGTTAATAACTTAACATTTAAACCTCGTACAGTAACGCTTTTACCTATTGATACAAATGAATTTGAAAACATTAAAATTACGAATAAATTCACTGTTTTTGAACCAAGTCCTGAAGAAGTTTTAGATAGTTTGATACCAATGTATCTACAAGCTGTCGTTTATGGTTATCTTGTTGAAAGTGTGACAAGTGAGAATGCATCACGTCGTACTTCAATGGAAAATGCGACAGATAATGCAGAAGAATTAACAGAACAATTATTATTAAAATACAATCAAGCTCGTCAAACAGCAATTACAAACGAAGTTAGTGAAATTGTTGCTGGAGCTAATGCACAATAAGGAGGTCAATATGGCAAATATTGGGAAAATAATTAGTGCCCGTGGGCCAGTTATTGATATTGCATTTGATGGCGAAGATAAATTACCTCGATTAAATACTGCTATTCGTATTCAAAATGGCGAAGAAGAATTAGTAGTAGAAGTTGCGCAACACATTGGTGATGATGCAGTAAGATGTATCGCCATGGGACCTACTGACGGATTGATGAGAGGAATGGATGCGCAGGCAACAGGAGCGCCCATTACCGTACCGGTAGGAGAAAATACAATGGTACATTAGGACGCATGTTCAATGTTTTGGGTGAACCAATTGATGGTAAAGGTGAATTAGGAAATGATATTCCACGTATGCCTATCCATAGATCTGCACCAACTTATGCAGAACAAATGACAACTACAGAAATCTTTGAAACAGGAATTAAAGTTGTAGACTTAATTTGTCCTTTTATCAAAGGTGGTAAAATTGGGTTATTCGGTGGTGCCGGAGTAGGTAAAACAGTATTAATCCAAGAATTTATTAACAATATTGCAACACAACATGGTGGGTTATCTGTATTCGCTGGTGTTGGAGAACGTAGCCGTGAAGGAAACGATTTATATTATGAAATGAAAGAAAGTGGCGTTTTATCTAAAACATCACTTGTCTTTGGACAAATGAATGAACCACCTGGAGCACGTTTACGTGTTGCCTTAACTGGTTTAACAATGGCTGAACAATTCCGTGATGGACAAGGACAAGACGTGCTATTATTCATTGATAACATCTTCCGTTTCACTCAAGCAGGTTCAGAAGTTTCTGCCTTACTTGGACGTGTACCATCACAAGCAGGATATCAACCAACCCTTGCAACTGAAATGGGTGCTTTACAAGAACGTATTACATCAACTAAAAAAGGATCAATTACATCTGTACAAGCAGTTTATGTACCAGCTGATGACTTGACTGACCCAGCACCAGCAACAACATTCGCACACTTGGATGCTAAAATTGTCTTGGATCGTTCAATCGCTGCTTTAGGTATTTATCCTGCAGTAGATCCACTTAACTCATCATCAAGAGCCTTAGATCCACTTGTTGTAGGTAAAGATCATTATGAAGTTGCTCATGGTGTTCAACAAATCTTACAACGTTATCAAGAATTACAAGATATTATCGCAATTCTTGGTATGGATGAATTAGGTGATGAAGATAAATTAATCGTTGCACGTGCAAGACGTGTACGTAACTTCTTATCACAACCATTTACAGTAGCTAGTCAATTTACTGGTTTAGATGGAAAATATGTCCGTGTAGAAGATACTGTTCAAGGATTTAAAGAAATTCTTGAAGGTAAATGGGATCAATTACCTGAACAAGCATTCCATAATGTTGGTACAATTCAAGAAGCTGTAGAAAAGGCTAAACAAATCGAAAATGATTAAATTTAAGCTAAAAATCATTACACCTCAGGGTATTTACCAAGAAGTGGAAATTGATCAGATAAATCTTGATACAACTGCTGGACAAATAGGTATTTTAGCTCATCATATTCCACTTGCAAGTGGTGTGAAAGTGTCTCAAATGAATTATATTATTGATGGAAAAAGAACATACTTTTCTATCGCGGGTGGGTTTGTTTATGTTAATGAAACAGAAACAACTCTTATCGCTAATGCAATTGAATCACAAGATGAAATTGATTTAGAAAGAGCACAGGAAGCAAAAAGAAGAGCTGAAGAAAGACTTAAAATACAAAACGATGAAATCGATATGTTAAGAGCACAAGCAGCATTGCAACGTGCAATTATACGTATTCATGTCAAAGGTTTATAGAGAAGAACTTCCATTCTTCTCTTTTTTTTGTATAATGGAATAAAGGAGAAAGGGAAGATGAAAAAGAAAATAATTGGAATAGGGAGTATTGTTGTTTTATTAATTATTGGCTGTGTTTTTTATTTTACAAGAGAAGAAAAAATTACATTATCTTTAAAAGATAAAAAAGATATTGTTGTAGAATATGGAAATAAGGTTGAATATTCATTTGATAATCTTATTCAAACAAAAAACAGCGACAAAGAACAATTAAAAGAAGTCAAAAAAGAAACAAAAATTACAAGTAATTTAAAAAATGAAGATCAAAAGGAATATCCAGCTATTGGAACTTATATGATCACTATCAAATATCAAGATCAAAAATTTAAAAAGAAAATCATTGTTAAAGATACAACTGTTCCTACATTTAATGAAACTAATGAAGTCTCATTTGAAGAAGAAACTGAAAACTATGATTATAATAAAGAAATAAGTGCAACAGATCTAACAACTGTAGAGATTCAATATGATACCTCTTCACTTGATACTAAAACGCCAGGTGAATATAAAATCAAAGCAATCGCAACAGATACAAGTGGAAATAAAACAGAAAAAGAAATTACAGTACATGTTACTAAAAAGCCTGAAGCAAAAAAAGAAGAACAAACAGCATCGAATCAAACTGTAAGTTATCATGGTGGAGGTAAAGTTGTTTGTATTGATGCGGGACATCAAGCAAGAGGAAATAGCTCACTAGAACCCAATGGACCTGGTTCATCAACGATGAAGGCAAAAGTTACTACAGGAGCAACAGGCTGTGTTACTGGGAAAACAGAATCACAGATTAATCTAGAAGTTGCTCTAAAATTACAACAAGCTTTACAAAATCAAGGCTATACAGTTATTATGTGTCGTACCTCACAAGATGTAGATATTTCAAATGCTCAAAGAGCAGAAATCGCTAATAGTAACAATGTATCAGCGTTTATTCGACTTCATTGTGATTCAAGTACCTCTTCATCAGCAACTGGAACTTTAACGCTTGCACCCTCTACATCAAATCCTTATTGTGCAAATATAGCGAGCGAGTCACAAACGTTATCAAAGGCAATTGTCAATAATATTTGTAATGTGACCGGTTCAAGAAATCGAGGCGTTTCAATTGTTGATAATATGACAGGATTAAATTGGTCTAAAGTTCCTGTGACAATTGTAGAAATGGGATTTTTATCAAATCCTCAAGAAGATCAATTACTCGCAAGTGATGATTATCAAAATAAAATTGTCCAAGGAATTGTAAATGGGATAGGAGCTTATCTCAATTAAAAAGGAAAAAGGAATGAAAAATGAAATGGAAAAAGTAACACTAGGAAGAACAGGAATTACCGTTAATCGTAATGGTTTTGGTGCCTTACCGATTCAAAGAGTCACAGGAGAAGATGCCACAACAATTTTACGTAAGGCATACGATCAAGGGATTCGTTTTTTTGATAGTGCACGTTGGTATAGTGATAGTGAAGAAAAATTAGGAAATGCATTAAGTGATGTAAGAAAAGATATTTACATTGCAACAAAAACGGGTTCTACAACAGTAGAAGGTTTCTGGAAGGATTTAGAAACAAGTTTACATAATTTACAAACAGATTATATTGATATCTATCAATTTCATAATCCTTCGTTTTGTCCAAAGCCAGGAGATGGTACAGGGCTTTATGAAGCTATGTTAGAAGCAAAAACTCAAGGCAAGATCCATTTTATTGGTCTTACAAATCACCGTTTACCAGTGGCTATAGAAGCGTGTGAAAGTGGATTGTATGATACAATTCAATTCCCATTTAGTTATTTAGCTGATCAAAAGGATATTGATTTAGTAAATAAATGTAAAGAAAACAATATTGGATTTATCTGTATGAAAGCTTTATCTGGAGGACTTATTAATCGATCAGATGCAGCTTATGCTTATTTAGCACAATTTGATAATGTTTTACCAATCTGGGGAATTCAAAAAGAAAGTGAACTTGATGAATTTATTTCATATCAAACAAAAGCACCCAAACTAACAAAAGAAATACAAGAGCTTATTGAACATGATCGAAAAGAACTTGCAGGTGACTTCTGTCGAGGGTGCGGTTATTGTATGCCATGTCCTAAAGGTATACAAATTAATCAGTGTGCTAGAATGTCATTAATGTTAAGAAGAGCACCAGCAGCAAGTTGGCTTAATGAACATTGGCAGGCAGAAATGAAAAAGATTGAAGAATGTTTAAATTGTGGTAAATGTATGCAACATTGTCCATATCATTTAAATACACCTGAACTATTAAAGAAAAATTATGAAGATTATAAAACGTTTCTAAAATAAAAAGAGTGATACGAAATTTCGTATCATTCTTTTTTTTAATAAAGTCTACGACAATTATAAATGTAATTATGGAAGTAGCTACCAGGAGCTATAGATGTAACTTTAACACATTGGTTAGGATCTTGTCCTACCGTTTCTGAACCTTTACCAGAAGCGTGCACCATACGACCATTACCAATATAAATACCTATGTGGGCAACACCACGACCATAGTTGAAGGTAATGACATCACCAATTTGTAAATTGTTGTAAGAAACAGATTTTCCACTACCAGCATAACCTGCAGCTGTCGTTCTTCCAATTCTTACTCCTGCTTGTTTATGCGCCCAATAAACAAGACCAGAACAATCGAAATATGTAGGACCACTTGCACCCCAATAATAACGTGATCCTTGTTTTGCAAGAGCGTAGTTAGCGATTTTTACACCAAGTGCAGCATTTGATTCTGTTGTACTAGAATTGTTTTGATTCGTATTTGTTGAACTATTTTGATTATTATTCGATGAATTTTGATTCTCATTTGAATTGTTATTATTTGTTGTTTGATCTGTGTTTGAATCTTGTTCATTATTTGTGTTTGAACTTTGATTATTATTTGTATTTGAACTTGTGTTATTGTTTGTTGAAGGTGTTGAAGGAACAGGTAATTGAGTTACATGACCAACATCATCTTTTTTAGAATTTTCATAGAATGCAGTTAATGATTCATCTATTTGTTTAGATTGTGAAGCAGCAACATTTGCATCAACTTGAGTTGCAGCTACTTTCTTTCTTTGTTCTTCTAACAATGTTTCATATTGTGTTTGAATTGCTGCTTGTTCTACTTTTTGTGATTCTAATACTTTTTTCGCATTTTCTAAAGTAACTTTTTGACTTTCGATTGCTTTTTTCTTTTCAACCATTGTTTTTACTAATTCTTTATCACTATAGGTTAAAGTATTGAAACTATCAATTCTTGATAACATATCTGTGAAATTATTTGCCCCAAAAATATAATTAATAAATGTATTTTCATTCATATAAGATTGCATGACATACATACGATCTTTTATTTCTTGACTATTTTGATCAATTTCATTTTGTGTATTTTGAATCGAATTTTCTACATATTTAATTTCAGCTTCTTTAGAAGAAATACTATTATTAATTGAATTTAATTTCTTTTCAGCAGCTGATAAAGAATTGGCAGTTGATTGAGCCTCATTTCTTTGTGATTGTAATTCTTTCTTTAATTTTTTGTTTTTTTCTTTTAAATAGGTATTAAAAGATTCGCATGTTTTTTTATTGCTATTTGTAAGGCTTCCGCTTGCGCATAAAGACATATATTTTGTTTCGTTTTTAGAAAAATCAATAGCTTCAACAGGTTTAAAATAACCAACACCTAAAAGCATCGAACAAGTCATTAAGCCGATTATGTATTTTTTTACCTTCAAAGAAAACACCTCCTAAATTATTTATACATCAAATACGTTTAAAAGTAAAATAAAAACAGGATATCCTGTTTTTATTTATTAATAAGGTCTAACGGCACATGTAAAACGACCAACATTTGAAGCGATTTTTACAACATCTCCTGTTTGCGGTGCGTGGATATATTGACCGTTACCAATATAAATTCCAACATGTCCTGCTTCATGTCCTCCACACATTGCTTGGCTTCCATTTGCTCTTATATATGAATGTCCATATACACATGCTCCTAATGGTATATTGTTTTTATCTTTTGAAACTACCCATGCATTTGCTGCTTCTGATGCACAAGCTTTAGAAGATCTACTTTGTCCTGCTTTTGCATACACATCTGCTACCCAAGCCTGACAATATCCTCCTTTGTTTCCTAATGTATCTTGCGAAGAAGCTATTTCAACAATTTTCTTCTGCATATCACTTGCATTTGCACTGCTATCTAATACATCTCCTGTCATTCCAAATATATTAGTCATATGTTGTTTTACTGCTGTTGCCCAGTTTGGATCTGATGCATATAATGAACCAATCCCATCAATAGTTCCCGGATCATATCCATTTGCTTGTATTCTTTGATATTGCCATGTTCCAGGAGTTACATATTGCTTTAATCCTGAACTTACATCTTCTATTCCTGCTGACATATCTGCAAACCTCACTGCTGATCCTCCAGGATCCCAATCATATGCTCCCCATCCAAAGAAGTTTCCTTTTGTATTAGCAATATTTGAAGTTCCAAAATAACTTTCATGAATACCTATACAGAATATAAACCTTGGATCCATTCCATTTTTTGTACATATATCATAAAAATTTTCAGCATTTGCTACAAAGTATTTATTATAGCAATCAATTGCACTTCTTCCTCCATTTCCTGTTACATTTGGTGGACTAAATGCTTTGACAGCTGCAATAAACTCTTCTCTCGTACATCCATTTCCCCATATCGCTGTCCATGCTCCTCCTGTTCCACTAAAAGATCCATTTAAGAATTCATTAAAGTCAAATTCTGTTACTCCATAATCATTTCCTGTTAACAAATATAATAAATATCTCATCAACCTTTCGTAGCTTTGAGTTCTTTCATTATCTGCTAACATGTCAAACATCATTTCTCTTCCTTCGACCAAATTTGATAATGGGCATATCCATCTTCCATCTGGCATTCTATAGCATACTCTTCTTCCATTTAAAATAGTTTTTATTTCATCATCTTTAGTATAATCATCATTATTTTTAATATTTCCGTTTTTTACAAAATATGCATTTACCATACTAGCAATATCTTTAACAGCTGTTTCTCCCTTAGTTGTATCTGGATTTGATGCTGAAATAACCACAATATAATTTGCATTTTCTATTGAAACCATAGCTGCATCTTGTACAATTCCTAATTGCCTTCCAGTTTTATTTCCTACATCTTGGCTGTCAACTTGTGATGGTATTAATGAAACATCACTTTGCATTTGTAATATTCTTTTCATTTCATCTGAATATTTTTTATTTACACATTTTCCATTAAAAATTTTGTTTAATAGTTCTGCAACATTTGATGTTCTTGTATAATTTTCATCACTTCCATCAGTTGCTGAATTACCCTTTAGTTCTTCTTTTAATTTTGTTCCTCCATAAGAATTGTCTTTTAAGTATTCATTTACCCTTTTTATTCCTTTTGTTGTATCTCCATTTCCTAGTTGCTCTAATATTTTATTTGCCATAGTATTATCATCTGATGTAATCATTATCTCAATTTCTGTTGATATTGTATCTATTAAGTCATCCTCTATGTTGCCTTTTTTCATATCATCATAAGCTGTTGCCATGATAAATAATTTTAACCATCCATCTGATTTTACTTTTTGACTATTTATATTAATTTTAGTTCCATTGTTTTCTGCATCTATAACGCTTACTGAATAAGTACCTTCTCCTAAGCCTTCTATATATTTATTTATTTTTTCTTCTAATTTTTCCTTTGTAGTTGTTGATAATGATTGTGCTATTTCATCATTTGGTCTAAATGCATATCCAAATTCTGACATATTATATTGTATTGGATCTTTTGCATTTATTGCACTTGTTGAACCACAATCGTAAAAATAATATGCTTTTCCATCTGTCTCTACAAATATATTAACATGACCTGGGTCATTTCCATCTAAAGTTCCTCTCCAAAAACATATATCTCCTGGTTCAAGTTGTGAATAATCTGTTATTACTTCCCATCCCTTTTCTTTTCCAAACGCTCCTAAGCTCGAATTTTTTGTACTGTGTTGGCCTCCTGCCATTTCTTCATATCCAGCTTCATATAATACCCAACTTACATATCCACTACAATCCACTTGAGTATGTCTTTCTACATCTATTGGTATTCCAGCTGATGTAGCACCATATGTAAATCTTCCAGAATCTGCAATAGCATCATGACAGTTTTTTGCTACTTCTAATATTCCGTCTCCACCAATAGTACTAGAAATATCTCTTAAGATTAAATTAGTAAAGTTTTTTGTTTTTTCTGTTACCTTTGTATTACCTCTTGTCCATCTTTGATAGTGTCTTGATATATCTGTAAGTTTTTTTACATCTTTTTCATATCTATATAATGTTCCTGCATCTGTTTTTAATGTGCTTGTTTTATCTTCTTGTGGCGTTTCTATTGTTGGATCTTTTTCTGTTGAGTCATCAAATGTTAGCTCTGTGGTAACATTTGCAATCCAAGTTTGAGCTCTTGACAAAAATATTACTGTTGAATAATCTTCATCTACTTTTGATGTTGGCTCTGTTGTTTGATCTACATTTTCACTTATTTTTTGAACCGTTCCATCATCTTCATGTAATTCTGTTGATAATTTATAATTTGTTCTTTCAGTTGTTGTTGTTGTTGTTTTCGATTCTGCTATAGTTACGACCATTTTGGATTTTTTTACTAGTTTAACAACTGCTAAACAAAATTGAGGATTATGCGTTATATTAGCTAATATTATAGGAAATTCAAATGGCATCGCAAACTTAGAAACCATATTTTGATAGTCTATTTTTTCTATGTTTCCATCATTTTTCTTTACATGGGCTGTCCAATCATTTGTATCTACAGTAAAATAATTGTAAATATCATCATCATTTTTTTTACTATAAAATTCATCATATGGCATATATTTTAGTTCAAGTCTTGTTCCATCAATCTTAGCTCTTTCGAAATATACAGTTCCTTGTAATCCATCCCCTCCAAGATATGGATAACTAGTTACTACTTCTGCTTCCAAAAATCTATCAAGATAATCTTCATTTCCAGTTAATCCTAATGTACTAGCACTTATTCCCATGGTTTTTAATTTTCTTTTTCCTTCTGTTAAATAATCTTGATCTATCTCTAAATTATTTCCTGATATTTGTATTTTATCTTTAATATCAGCAAAAACTTCTCCAGCTTTTCTTGTAATATTTTTTACTGTCCCAAAAAATATTGTTGCAAATAATATAACCACCATAGAAATTACTGTGATAAGTATAAGAAGCTTTTTTAATTTTCTTTTTAGTATATTCTTAACATTAAATTTATTATTATCCATATATTATTCCTCTCTTGCCAATTATACCGTTTAACCAATTTTAACAATTTATTAATTATTTTAAAAGGGAAAACAGTTTTCCCTCCGCTTTCCCTTAATTTTACCTAACATTTATTTTTATTGTTGCTTTTTCTTCTTGTCCATCTATATTCACATCTGTTAAATAAATGGTTGAATCTGTCTTTTTACCTGTATATATTTCATTAAACTTTAATCTTAGTCTTTTACTTTCTCCTGAGTTTAAATTCAAATAACTATTTGGTACCTCATTTCCAAACCATGTATATTTGACATCTTTTGTATCTTCTATATAAACAGATTCTGTATTTTCTTTTGTATCTAAAATTATATTTTTATCTGTATTATTTTCAAATATAATTTCATATTCTTCATAATCATCGCCCTCAAACCAATAAAATGATACATCTTTACCGTTAAAATCATATTCACTTAAAAAGTTTTTTAATTCTATCGAAATTTGAT
>OGOW01002544.1_pt1 | contig 14295 bp, 13 predicted proteins | sample 1552781 | NCBI WGS metagenome assembly OGOW01 (sample SAMEA2580145, study PRJEB22360) | human gut metagenome | biome: human gut; feature: human-associated habitat; material: faeces | place: Denmark | collected 2008/2010
TCCATCTGCTGCAACAAAACCGTTTCCAGGCGCAGCTATATTTATCCGCTGGTTCCCTTCGACTGGCAGAACCTGAAAAACCGGCTGATTCGAAGACGTCTTCCCGGCGCCGTCCACAAAAAAGAGAACTGATTGAACCAACTGGAAAGTTATGCTATAATGTAACAGGCGCAAAAGAAAAACAAGCGTCTGCGGAGCAGACATTTGTTTTTCCTGCGCCTGTTAGCGAGAAAACCCGCCAGCGAAGCTGGCGAAGGAGCGCGACAGCGCGGGGTTTGGAGCATAAATGAAAGAAACAAGAAAAACAAGCGTCTGTTAGCGAGAAAATGTCCCGCCGAAGGAGGGGCAGAGAGCGCAAAGTGCGGATTTGCGAGTGCTAAGAAGTAGGAAACAAGCGTCTGCGGAGCAGACGATAAGAATATAAGAGAAAGAAGGGAGATTGAAGAATGTTTAAAATTACGACGGACAGCACAACAGATTTACCGAAGGAATACTTGCAGGAGCATCAGGTTGGCTGTATGCCGATTAGCTATATTCTGGATGGCGTGACCTATGGACGGGATAAGGAGCTTGACTGGAAGGAATTTTACAGACTGATGCGGGAAGAGGGGAAGATGCCTACCACATCCCAGATAAATCCAGCAGAGGCAAAGGAATACTTTGAAGAATACATAAAAACGGATAAGGAAATTCTGCATCTTGCTTTTTCCTCCGGGTTAAGCGGTACCTATCAGAATATGTGTCTGGCGGCGGAAGAGGTAATGGAAGAACATCCTGACGTAAAAATTATCGTTCTGGACAGCCTTGCAGCTTCCATGGGCGAGGGGCTGTTTGTACATAAGGCAGTCCGCCTGCGGGATGCGGGAAAGACTATGGAGGAAACAGCAGAGTGGCTGCGCCAGCATGTGCTGAATGTGGTACATGTCTTTACGGTGGATGATTTGTTCCATCTTTACAGAGGAGGACGGGTCAGCAAAACCTCAGCAGTTATCGGTACTCTGGCAGCAATTAAGCCGAAGCTGCATGTAGATAATGAGGGGCATCTGATTGTGATTGGAAAAATCAGAGGCAGAAAGAAATCCCTGAATGCACTGGTTGATTATGTAGAGGAAAAGACAGGCTCCTGGAAACAGGAAAATACCGATGACTATATCTTTATCAGCCACAGTGACTGTCTGGAGGATGCGGAGTATGTCAGGGATAAGATAAAGGAGCGTTTTGGCTTTGAACATTTCCTGATTAACAACATCGGTCCCACTATTGGTGCCCATACCGGAACAGGAACCGTTGCATTGTTCTTTATGGGAGAGTCAAGATAAAAAGAAAAAAGAGAAAAGTATAGAAAAGAAAGCACAGTTATTTCTATTTTGGTAGCAGGAATAACTGTGTTTTTTATTCCATTAGTGTCGGCAGACAGTATTGCTGCCTTGAAGCGGTTCCTGTTGGCTGTAGTATTGGATTTTTATTGGTTATGCTCGATGGTCCAACATCCGTATTTGTTGCAGGAAATTTGGGCGGTGATTTATCTATTCCTTTTATTCTGACAGGAGTTGAAGTATTGGTAATAACTCTGTAAAGACAGCGATAACTTTTAATTTGCTTAAAGAGAATGGCGAAAGCTGTTCTTTTTTATGTTGTTACAGAAGTAATATGCAATGCTGTTATTTTTTGATATAATTTGGATATAAATAAGTAATCTGGTTTTATGAAATAAAAAACGGGGCAAAATACCCATGATAAAATCAGAAAAACGGGGCAAAATATTATAAAACATATTGATAAAACGGGGCAAAAGGGATATTGTTAAGAGGGGGGTGAAATTCATGTATAGAAAAGACTCGATTATCATAGAAGAATGGCTGAAAAGTTCTGGCAAGGCGTTGTTGGTGACGGGAGCCAGACAGATAGGAAAGACCTGGCTTATAAGAGAAGAAATTGCTAAAAGCGGATATAGAAAGTTTGAAGTCAATTTTATCAATCAGCCGGACCTGGTTGATTATCTCAATGTAAAAATGAGTGCGGAAGAGTTTCTGGTGAAATTGAAAATGATTATGCCGGAGGACTGTAAACCGCAGGAAACGATTGTTTTTTTTGACGAGATACAGAAATGTCCGGAAATCGTGACAAAGATAAAATTCCTTGTAGAAGAAGGCAGCTTTAAATATGTAATGAGCGGCTCCTTATTAGGGGTAGAACTCAGGGGAATAGCATCAGTTCCGGTAGGCTATTTAACTGTCTTAAGAATGCATCCTATGGATTTTGAAGAATTTATGATAGCGAATAATGTGTCAAAAGTGACATTGGAAATGCTGATAGAAAAATTTGAAACATGTCAGCCAGTGGATGAATTTATACATCAGAAGCTATTGTCGCTGTTTTTTATCTATCTGATTGTCGGAGGTATGCCGGATGCGGTAAAAACCTATATTGCGACAAAGGATATCAGAGAAGTTGATAAAGTACAACGGGATATTGTGACACTGTACAAGGAGGACTTTTCACAATATGAAAGTGAAGATAAGAAACTGAAATTGATATCCATTTACGATATCATTCCGGCGGAACTGAACAAACAGAATAAAAAGTTCGTTTTTACGATGCTGGATAAAGAGTTGAAGTTTGACAGATATGAAAACAGCTTTTTATGGTTGAAGGATGCAGGAGTCGCTTTGCCTGTATACAACGTGGAAGCGCCCACTATTCCGCTCAAAGCGAGTAAGAGCAGTAATGTATTCCGGCTCTTTTCCAATGACACCGGCTTGCTTACCAGCGCTTATCCGGCGGAAACTAAAATAGAACTGATTAACAAGAACAGCGAGGTAAATAACGGAGCTCATTTTGAAAATGCCGTAGCACAGCAGTTAACGGCAAATGGACTGGAACCTTATTTCTGTAAAAAGAAAAATATAGGAGAGCTGGATGTTTTGATTGAAATGGGCGGAAAAGTTGTTCCCATAGAGGTGAAATCCGGAAAGGCTTACAAGACACACAAGGCTTTGGATAATTTTATGAAAATCCCAGAGTATCATATGGAGAAAGCATATGTTCTATCAGTGGCTAATGTGGAACAGGAAGGAACGGTGGTATATCTGCCAATTTATATGTGCTATCTTTTAAAAGAGCAAAAAATCGGCAGGTTAATAGTGAATCTGGATATGGAAGGGTTATAAAAACGGGAAGAGTGACAAAACGATAAATCAGTTCACTGGACCTCTTGTGGTCTTCGCTTCGCTACGGTCGGTGCAAAGCGGACATCCACCGGATGTCCTGCATCCTTGTATTTGCCCTTATCAGAGTTCGTAAACACTGGTGGGACGATATAACACAAGGGAAACAATAAGGGAAAGCTCACCTGCGATAAACTTAGCGTTTTCAAGGGCTTGAGAGATATTAATAATAAAATATAACAGTTATTAAATCCCTTGAAATATATGAAATCTCAACCGGGATTTGACGGGGAAGGAGAATATGAGCAAGAGAAATTTATTTCTTACATCTAGTGGATTATCTGATACTATGAAGAAGCAATTTTTTGATGTCATCGGAAAACATCCAGAAAATGTGAAGATACTATATATTCCAACTGCTGGAATCGAAACAGATGGAGCGAGAGAAGGCTTTGCTGTTTGTTTTCATGAACTTTCATCTATGGGTATACTCTATGAAAATATATTGGTATATAATTTAGAATTGATTCTTTCAAAAGACTACCGCCGAACATATTCGTCGTATATTACAGATTCCTATATGATTACCAGACTATTAACGTTTGAGGAGCTGCAAACTTTTGATGCAGTGGTTGTTGGTGGCGGTGACGCTTCTGTATTGTGTCGTGAGATGGTTAGAACAGGGTTTGATAGAACGATTAAGAAGGCGATTAATGGTGGACTTGTATACGTTGGAATCAGTGCTGGAAGTATGTATGCAGCAGGGAATTTAGATGATGGATTACATATTATCTTGTCTGACAACGGAGTTTTTTAATACTTCCCAGCCATTAAATACTTCCTCCAATATTTTTTGGAGATTTTCGGATGTAAAATTAGTTTCAAACTGGGCTTCTATAATTTCATTTGTGTCAGCGTTGACTTCCTCAATATTAGAATTTATCACCAGACATACAATCCCTTTTTCGCGTAAACCATTTTTTATCTCAATTAGTTTTGCAAAAAAGGAATCTGGTGAGTCGACATGCTCTAATGCAGAAATTGCCATAATAAGGTCATAGTGGTTTTGGGAAATTTCATAGTTTTCGATAGATTTGTTAATCCCACATATGTTTAATGACACGTTGTGCTCTTTGGCGTTTTGGGAGAGCTTTTCAATTGCAAGGGGTAACAAATCAACACAGTCGACAGAACAGTTAATGCTTTGGAAGCGCTTTGCGATATAGATACTATTGCGTCCCACGCCACAGCCCAAATCTAAAACCCGTAGACTGGTATAGTTATCAAAGAGTGAGGATATTTCCCGAACTGTTTTTACTGGTTTTTGCAACCAGCTATCTGTATGGTATAATTTTTCGTCAGTATACATTTTTGTGTGGGACATTTTTTCATTTTCGCGAATCCGGTTTATTCTTGTGTCCATAGAACGCCTCCTATCGTTTATTCCTGCCTGATGTATCGCTGGTTTTTACTGTTTGGCTTGTCTGGAATAGTCATGTGTATTAAATTCATTTCTATTGCAGGGTGCAGATAGTTTCTGCGAAAACCTTCTCTGGATTTCAAACCTAATTTATGCATAAGTGCGTTGCCTGTATAAGGAATGTCATATTCCATATTATCAAGCAGTTTTCTGACAGATTCAGAAAGGTGTTCGTTTTCCTGATTCATTTGGATAGAAAGTTCTCCCAGAACTTTGTCAATCTGTGTCAGCATGAATTCGATAAAAAAAGTAGATTCTCCTGACACATGGCACTTTGCAATGGCATCATAGTAATCATCCTGAAACTTTTCAATCTGGCTTTCAATGGGAACATATTCAAAGACCGGTTTCCATTTGGAAAGAAGAGCAGTATGCCATAATCTTGCCATTCTGCCGTTCCCGTCAGAAAAGGGGTGGATAAATACAAATTCATAATGAAATATGCAGCTTAAAATAAGAGGGTGTACTTCTACTTTATTTCGTTTCATCCAGTTAAAAAGCTGTTCCATTAGTTGTGGTACAAATTGAGCTGGCGGAGCCATAAAAATACATTCACTGCCATGAAACACACCTTCTTCGCCGTGCCGAAATTCGCCGGATTCTTCTTCAATATATTTCGTCATAATTCCATGAAATTTTTTTAAATCGCTGATACTGTATGGATTTATTTCAGAGATTTTCCCATAGGCAGCATAGGCGTTTTTTACTTCCTGAATTTCTTTTTGTTCACCGAGTACCAGCTTCCCGTTGATAACATCTCTGACCTGATTTAGTGACAGGGAGTTTGCTTCAATTTTCAAAGAAGAGTGAATGGATTTTATTTGATTATTTTTTCTGAGATGTGGCTTTGCTTCCAGATTGCTGAGCAGAGCAATACGTCCGATTTTTTCTGAAATAGATGCCACAAGGGATAAAATGGTATTGGTAATGGTAAAGGGCGGTGTATAGTTATCCATAAAACCTCATTTCTTAAAACAGACTTTGTTTACTTGCGTATTATCTTGCGTACTTTCTTACTCATTATACATATAAAACAGAATAATTTCAAATGGTTTTCGGGAAAGAAAGGTATTGCCGGAATGGAATCTGGCAATTATAATGACAGTAGAAATGAGAACATCAAATCAGTACAGTGGATAAGGAAGTGGGATTATGGAATCGAGAGTACAGAATGCAAGGGAGAGAAAAATGTGCGGTCATAACTGTGCCCAGGCGGTAGCCTGCGCCTATTGTGATTTGGCTGGGATAGACGAGGAAACGGTCAAAAACATGACCCAGGGCTTTGCGGTAGGAATCGGCGGCAGTATGGAGTCCACCTGCGGCGCTATTATAGGGGCGGTAAATATACTGGGACTTATCAACAAGAATCCGAAGAAAACCATGCAGAGTGCCAGAAGAATCATTACTGCGTTTAAGGAGCAGAACGGCACGGTTGTATGCCGGGAGTTAAAAGGAATGGATGATGGCATTGTAAAAAGGGAATGCGTTGACTGTGTAGGAGATGCCGCGGCGCTGCTGGAAAGGGAACTGGAGGGATAAATTATGGAAAGCTTTATTAACAATGCCCCATTTGCTCTTGTACTTGTATTTCTTGTAATAGGATTTGTACTGTTGATTAAGGGCGCAGACTTTTTTGTGGAGGGAAGCTCAAGCGTGGCAAAAAGACTGCATGTTCCGTCTATCATCATCGGACTTACCATTGTTGCAATGGGGACATCTCTTCCGGAAACAGCGGTCAGTGTATCGGCTTCCATTACAGGGAACAATGAACTTGCGGTCAGCAATGCAGTGGGTTCCAATATATTTAACCTGATGGTGGTTATCGGTGTGTGTGCAGTATTAGCCACAGTAAATGTTGCAAAGGAAACAATTAAGAGAGATATTCCTTTTTCCCTTATCTGTGCAGGTCTTTTAATGCTTTTGGGGATTATCGGAGTTGACGACAAATCAGGCATGACCCTTGGACACCTGGATGGTGTGATATTGATTATATTTTTTGCCGGTTATATTTTCTACATGATTAAAATTGCATTAAAGGCAAGTAAGGAAGGCAGAAAGGTCGAAGTGGAAGGCGGCTCAGACGAGGAGATTAAGCTTGTTTCCGTTCCTGTGAGCATCCTGTTTATAGCCGGCGGAGCAGTTGCGATTGCCATCGGCGGGGATATGACAGTAGATGCAGCATCCAGAATCGCAAGTGAACTGGGAATGAGTCAGACACTGATCGGGCTTACCATTGTTTCAATAGGAACTTCCCTTCCGGAGCTTGTGACATCCATCGTTGCAGCCAGAAAGAATGAAGTTGATATGGCACTTGGTAATGCGATTGGCTCCAATGTGTTTAACATACTTATGGTACTTGGTATTGCATCTGCAATCAGCCCGATTAGCATAATTACTGAGAATATAATTGATTTGTGCGTCCTTATTGTATTTACAGTGTGCGTATGGATATTTGCGGGAACCAGAAAAAAAATCGGAAGAATCGAAGGGGTCTGTATGGTTGCGTTTTATGTTGCATATGCGGTTTATATCATCATCAGATAAAAACTCATGTTATGGGAAACTATAAATCCAGCAGATACAGTCGGAGAAGGTACAGGATGTGATTGGTAAAATTGCAGAAAGACTTGAAATGTAAAATATTTTTGTTTGACTTTTTTGAAAAACAGCAATATAATGAGCAAATATAATGTGATTAAAAAGTGTGTAGCTTGTCAGCGTAAGTCCAACTTATGCGGCAGGTGCACACTTTTTTTGTGCAGAAAATGAGAAAGACGCAAACTCATTATGCACACAGAACCTGCGCAGAAAAGGAGAATGAAAATGGAAGAAAGCAACAAAATGAGGGAGATGCCGGTCAATAAGCTTATGATACAGATGGGAATCCCAATGATTTTATCGATGGCATTACAGGCAGTCTACAATATTGTAGACAGTGCCTTTGTAGGAAATATGAGGGTAGGAAGCGAAGCGGCGCTGAATGCGCTTACACTGGTATTTCCGGTGCAGATGCTGATGGTAGCAGTCGGAATTGGAACAGGAGTAGGGACAAATGCACTTCTTGCGAGAATACTGGGGCAGGGAGATAGGAAAAAAGCTGCTGAAGCAGCAGGAAACAGTCTGTTTTTGGGAGTGATTATCTATGTGGCATGTCTGCTGTTTGGAATATTTGGAGTAAAGGCTTACATTTCTTCACAGACAGTTGATTCGGAAGTAATTGCTATGGGAACGGGATATTTGAGGATATGTTGTGTGATTTCCTTTGGCATTATTTTCTTCTCTCTGTTTGAAAAATTATTGCAGGCAACAGGACGTTCCCTTTATTCCACAATCGGTCAGGTTGTTGGTGCTGTGGTAAATATTATTCTTGACCCAATCATGATATACGGTATCGGACCGGTGCCTGAGATGGGAGTGGAGGGCGCTGCCTATGCAACGGTAATTGGACAGGTGGTATCAGCAGGGCTGTTTTTTGTTTTCTATATAAAATTAAATAAGGAATTTGAACACGGTTTAAAATATCTGAAACCGAACAGAGAAGTGATTGGAAAAATATATTCCATTGGACTTCCGGCAATCATCTCACAGGCACTGATGTCAATTATGGTATATGTTATGAATCTTATCCTGAAATTCAATCCGGCAGCCCAGACTGCATACGGACTGTTCTATAAAGTGCAGCAGTTTGTTCTGTTCCTTGCATTCGGACTGAGAGATGCAATTACCCCCATTATCGCCTTTGCATATGGAATGGGAAGCAAAAAGAGAATCCGGGATGGAATCAAATATGGGTTGATTTATACGGTTGTCCTCATGATTTTTGGTGTGGCAGTTACAGAAATTTTTCCGGGGGCTTTTGCAGCTTTATTTAATGCAGGGGAGTCCAGAGAATATTTTATGGAAGCAATGAGAATTATTTCTGTCAGCTTTATTTTTGCAGGAGTAAATGTGGCATATCAGGGAATCTATCAGGCATTGGAGGGAGGTATGGAATCACTCGTGATTTCCCTGCTCAGACAGCTTGTCATCATTTTGCCGCTGGCAGGGATTTTTTCCATTTTTGTCAGAAACGGACAGATGGGAGCAGCCCTAATCTGGTGGGCATTTCCGATAACAGAGATAACAGCCTGTCTGGCAGGGTATGTGCTTTTAAGGAGAATCTTAAAGAGCAGGTAATCCGGCTGAAAAACTGCCGGCGGCTTCCGTTTTGAAGCTGCCGGCGGGCAAGAATCCGGACTTTGATGTTAGCTGTCCTTGCAGCCATCGCATCTGTCGAATCCGGGGTTGAATGCGTAAAAGTTTTTGGAGTTTAAGTTATCCTGGGTGATGCGCAGAGCTTCCCCGAAGCGCTGGAAATGGACGATTTCCCGTTCCCGTAAAAACTTGATGGGAGCGCAGACATCCGGTTCCTTTACCAGGCGGAGAATATTGTCATAGGTGGAGCGTGCCTTCTGCTCGGCAGCCATATCCTCAACCAAATCGGTGATGACATCCCCTTTGGACTGAAATTCACAGGCATTAAAGGGAATACCGCCCGCTGCCTGAGGCCAGATACCAAGGGTATGGTCCACATAATATTTGTCAAAGCCGCTTTTTTCAATTTCATCCATGGAAAGATTCCGGGTCAGCTGATAAACAATAGCGCCAATCATTTCCAGATGTGCCAGCTCTTCTGTGCCGATATCGTTCAGCAGTCCGGCTACTTCCTTATAGGGAGTAGCAAATTTCTGGGACAGATACCGCATACTGGCGGCGAGTTCACCGTCAGGGCCACCGAACTGGGAGATAATGACCTGCGCCAGTTTAGCGTTTGGTTCCTTGATATTTACAGGGAACTGTAATCTTTTCTCATAATTCCACATTTATGCACAGCCTCCTTCCCAGGGCAGAGGAGCGGTGCCCCATCTCCATTCCTTGCTGCTTTCTGCCATATCCATGGTAAGCGGATAATATTTCATGGAAAATTCCTTTGTCATCTGATGTTTGATACGGGCATAATGGTTGAAGTATTCCATGGCGTTCCGGTCGAAGGGATGTGTGTCCAGATAAAGTCCCAGTTCAATCAGAACGAAGCTGACGATATTGATATCCTGTAGTAATTGTTCCTTTGTTCCCATCAGACGCATCTCCTTCCTGTAAAAGGTTTATTCAGTTCGGGGAAAATGGTTCCGGTGCGGAATGCTTTTCCCAGGTCGTCATAAATTTTGTCAAATTTCTGCCAGGGGACGTAAGCCATGGCAATCGGAAATCTGTCAATATTGGTATCAGGCAAAAATTCTTGCATAATATCCTTCCCGTTTTGCTTTTTCTTTATAGTAATATATGAAAAAAGACAGCAGGCGTTCCGGGGAGTACAGGAATTGTGGATACAGATTGACAGTTTGAAAAAGGTGGAATAGAATAAATCTGTTGTAATGGCTTTATAACGGATAATTATGAGGAGGAACGAAAGAATGTTTTGTGGAAATTGTGGTGCCAGACTGGAGGATGGTGCCCGCTTTTGCCCCGAATGTGGAACAGCGGTAAACCAGTCGGAAGAGGCAGTAAAGGCAGAGGAAGCACCTAAGGCGGAAGCCCCGGTACAGGAAGCAAAGACAGAATATGTAAAGGCAGAGGAAGCGCATAAGGTGGAAGCCCCTGCACAGGAAGCAAAGCCAGAGCCTGTAAAGGCAGAGGAAGCGCCTAAGGCGGAAGCTCCTGCACAGGAAGTAAAGACAGAACCCGTAAAGGAAAAGAAGGTGAAAAAGGGCGGCAAGGGAAAGCTGATTGCAGTGCTGGTTGTTGTAGTTTTACTGCTGGCAGGAGCAGGCGGTGGTTTTGCCTTTTATATGAGCCCGGCGCAGCAGTACAGCCGTGCCATGAAAAAGGGTGATGGCTGCATGGAGGAAAAGGCTTATCAGCAGGCAATAGAGGCTTATCTGCTTGCATATGATATTGATGATTCCAAAGAGGTGAAAAAGGCGCTGACGAAGGCATATTTAAAGTATGCGGATGAGTGTCTGGATACAAAGGATTATGAAACAGCAATCAGTACCTATCAGGAGGTACAGGAGCTTGACAGTAAGAATGAGGATGCAACAGCGGGGATGATAAAGGCTTATCTCGGCGCCGGTGCAGACAGCTTTGCAAAAGAGGACTATGAAAAGGCGAAAAGCTATTATGATGAAGTATTAAAGCTGGACGAGTATAATGAAGAGGCAACAGGCGGAAGCGTAGACTGTCAGGCAGGGTTAGGCAAGGCTGCACTGGCGGCAGGAGATACGGAAAAGGCGAGAGATTACTTTAACGAAGTGCTGGCGTATGATTACACGAATCCCATTGCATGCAGCGGTATGGCTCAGTTGATGGCAGAGGATGGGGATGTGACAGGTGCATTGAACTATCTGGAAGAGAGTCTCTGGGAAAATGAAGGAAACGAGGATTTGCTTGCAGAGCAGAATTACCTGATAGAAAATTCCTATAAGGCATCTATGACCTTAACCTACAATGATGGTTCTTCCGAGTATACAGAGTATTACGAAGATTCTGACCAGATAAAGCATTCCATCGCTTATGACAAATATGGAAATATTGCTTATGAAATGGAATATGATGAACAGGGAAATACGATTTCTTACAAGGGATATCAGTATGGTTCCCTTGTCAATGAAACGACATATACTTATAATTCGGATAATCTTGTCCTGAAAGCAGAATTTGTAAGTTATATCTATCCGGAGGAAACCTCTACTACAGAAAGTGTTTATGATGGAAACGGAAATATGACGCAATCTGTAAGCCGGGATGTGGACGGAAATATTACATATTCTTTTGAGGCAGAGTATGATGCTGCGGGAAATGAAATCAGAGAAGTAACAAAGAATCCTGACTATGAAACCGGGGAAATTACGCAGGAATCGGTTTGTGAGTATACCTATGATGAACACAATCAGATGCTTCAGAGTTATTATTATGTCAACAGCTATACAGAAGGAATTACCTATGAGTATGTAACCAATTATGAGCGGGAATATGATGCACAGGGAAATATGATTTCCTGTAAAACAACCTACCCGGACGATGTAGGATATTACGTGGAGGAAACCTATCAGTATGATGCATCAGGGAATATTACCTATCAGACATATTATGAGGTTAACATTGATGATTATGGAACCATAACCGACTCCAGTTATACGGAAACAACCAGACAGTATTATGCAGACGGAACAGAGTCCTATATTGAATCTTATACGGAATACACGGGATATTACAGCAGTGGAACCACCCGGTCCATCACGGAGTATGATGAAAAGGGCAGGGCGGTAAGCGGTAAGACTATATCTGATGATACCGATATCAGTACTTATACCTATACCTATGACGAACACGATAATCAGATTCAGTATGCAGTAAATGATTCCAACAGAGGGTATCAGGAGTATAATTCGACCTACGAGTATGATGCCTTTGGAAATGTTGTTTATTCCAACAACTCCTATGGTACAAGCGTAAGATATACCTATGAGTATAAATTGAAATAGCAGTGTGAAGATGCGTTGTAGAAATGCGCAGAAATATGGATTAAAATAAATAAAGAGAACAGGCACGGAGGAAGCGCGATGCAGGAAATTTTGCTGGAAACAGGCTGTGGAACAGTAAAAGGAACAGAACGGGAAGAGGATATTTTATTCCGGGGTATTTCCTATGCAACGGCAGAGCGGTTTTCCTATCCCGTGCCTGTTTTGCATTGGAATGGCATTTATGATGCTACGGGAAAAGAGAAAAACTGCCCCCAGTACGATACCTTCCGGGAAGAGGCAAGGGATGCGGATAATTTCTATTATGAGGAATTTAGAAAGGGAGATACCTTCCTCTATGAGGAAAATGCCCTGCAGTTAAACATTCAGATTCCGAAAAATAAGAAAAAGTGTCCGGTGCTTGTCTTTATCCATGGGGGAGGGCATGAAAACGGAACGCTGGAGGAGATGCCCTACGGGGATGGACTTGCCTATACCAGACGGGGACTTGTCTATGTATCTGTTGGGTATCGGTTAAATGTATTTTCCCTTTATGAATCTGAAAATTACGGGCTGTATGACCAGATAGAAGCAATCAGGTGGATTCATAAGAATATAGAAGCCTTTGGCGGTGACGCGGAGCGGATTGTCCTGATGGGGCAGTCGGCGGGCGCCATGAGTATTATGGATTTACTGTATTCCCAGTTATTAAAGGGGATTATCTCCGGGGCGATTATGCTTTCCGGAGCAGGCTGTGTGCCGAAGATTGTCAGACCCTATACCCGGCAGGAGGCGGCAGGCTTCTGGGAGGCAGTCAGAAAACAGGCAGGAGCAGAAACGGAAGAGGAATTTAAGAGCCTTCCGGCAAGGGACATCTGGGAGGCATGGTTTACGGTATCCAGAAGGGAACAGAATTTTCATTATTTGCAGCCGGGAATTGACGGAAGGATTATACCGGATGTGCCCCAGACTGTTTTAAAGAAGGGAATGGATTTGGATGTGCCGGTTATGCTGGGGGTGACTTCTCAGGATTTTATGCCCTATCTGATTTTTGAAATGGCGTATGGATATGCCAAAAGGAACAGCAGAAAGCACAGGGCACCGGTTTACGGATATCTCTTTGACAGGGAGCTTCCCGGAAACCGTTATAAAGCCTATCATGCAGCGGATTTGTGGTACTGGTTCGGCAACCGGGAAAGGTGCTGGCGTCCCTTTGAAGAGGTGGATACCAGACTGAGCGGACAGATGATGGATTATGTGGCAAATTTTGTAAAGAATCATGGAAATCCCAACGGGGACAAGCTGCCGGAATGGAAGCCGGTTTCCGGAAAACAGCGGGGATTCCGGCTTTTGGATGGGGTGTCTGAAGGCTATGCTTCTCCGGGAATGTGCAGAAGAAAGTTATGGCATACCTTTCTGCGGGATAAAGGCCCCATGTAAGTTACAAAGAAGATACAATTCCGATGTAATATAAAAGGAGCATAAGACTACAGGAGAAGCCTGTACTGCGGAATGGGGATTAAAATGATAAGAATTTTAATTGCAGAGGATGAGGAGCCGATAGCAAATTTATTACAGAAGAATTTAAGCCGTGCCGGATATGACTGTATCTGGGCACCGGATGGACAGAAGGCGGCTGACCTGATGGAGAGGGAAGGTATAGATTTGGTTCTGCTGGATGTGATGCTGCCGGGAATTAACGGATATGAGCTGATGGAGTATGCAAGAGAACTGATGATTCCGGTTATCTTTCTGACCGCCCTTGGAACAACAAAGGATAAGGTAAAGGGGCTGAAAATGGGGGCAGACGATTATCTGACAAAGCCTTTTGAAATTGTGGAGCTGCTGGCGAGAGTGGAGGCGGTGCTCAGAAGGTATCACAAGACGGAAAACCGTTTTCAGGTTTTTGATATCCTGATTGATACGGCATCCAGACAGGTAACGAGAAACGGGGAGGCAATTCCCCTTACCATGAAGGAATTTGACCTTTTGCTCCTGCTTGTCAGAAACCGGAATATTGCACTGTACCGGGAAACCATTTATGAAAATGTCTGGGGCGGCGAGTATATGGGGCAGTCGAGGACAGTGGATTTGCATATTCAGCGCTTGAAAAAGAAGTTAAACTGGGACAGTGAGATAACGGCGGGTT
>OGOW01002546.1_pt1 | contig 14292 bp, 9 predicted proteins | sample 1552781 | NCBI WGS metagenome assembly OGOW01 (sample SAMEA2580145, study PRJEB22360) | human gut metagenome | biome: human gut; feature: human-associated habitat; material: faeces | place: Denmark | collected 2008/2010
CAAATGATTTTGCTCCACATACGCAATATGGTAAATCTTTTGGACATGTACATTTCCCTTGTGCTTCTATATATGCATTTTTTACTGCTCTATCTTCTAATGAATGAAATGTTATTATACATAATCTTCCTTTATCATTTAAACAATCTATTGAATTTTTTACTGTATTAAATAATGGTTTTATCTCATTATTAACTTCTATTCTTATTGCTTGAAATGTTCTTTTTGCAGGATGTCCGTCTTTACTTTTAGGTATTGATTTTTCTATTATTTCAACTAATTGTTTTGTTGTTTCTATTTCTTTTTGTTTTCTATATTCACAAATATTTTTTGCAATTTTTCTTGAAAATCTTTCTTCTCCATATTCGTAAATAATATTTGCTAATTCTTCTTCTGAATATGTATTAACTATTTCTTTGGCTGTCAATTTCTGTGTTTTGTCCATTCTCATATCAAGTTCATTTTCGCCTAAATAGCTAAAACCTCTATTTCGTTCATCTAACTGATATGATGAAACTCCTAAGTCTAATAATATTCCATCTACTTTTTCTATATTTAATTTTTCTAGTATTTCTTTTATGTTGTCATGATTGTCATGGACATAAATAACATTTGAAAAACCTTTCAGTTTTTCTTTTGCAGCTTTTAATGCTTCTTCATCTCTGTCTATTCCTATAAGCTTACCATTTCCTGAAAGTCTTTTTACTATTTCATAACTATGTCCTGCTCCTCCGAAGAGTTCCGTCTACATAGATTCCATCTGGTTTGATGTTTAATCCTTCGATACACTCTTCTAACATGACAGGTTTATGTTTAAATTCCAATTTTTCACCTCAAACATTTTGTTATAACCCATCATTTGTACATTTGTCTTTTGTACGTTTTTCTTTAGTTTTTTATCTTTTGTTCTTTCAGTTTTCTTTTGATTTTTATCTTTAGTAATTTTTCTTTTGTATTTTATAAATTCTTTTGCATTTTGTCTTTTGTAATTTTAATCTTTAGCATTTTTTTCTTTTGTATGATTATCTTTTGTTTCTATATAAACTTTTTCAAGTTATATACCTAACATTGTCATGTTTTCAGCAATTTCATCTGCTGATATGTTTTCATCACATTTTGACCATGTTGATTTATCCCAAATTTCTAATCTTGTTCCAACTCCTATTATTACTGTTTCTTTTTCTAAGTTTGCAGCTGTTCTTAGGTTATTTGGTATTAGAAATCTTCCTTGTTTGTCTAATTCACATTCAGTTGCTCCTGATAAGAAAAATCTTACAAAGTTTCTGGCATTTCTATCTGAAAGTGGTAATGCTTTTAATTTTGTTTCGAAATTTAGCCACTCATTTTGTGAAAATGCAAATAAACATCCATCTAACCCTTTTGTTACGATGAACTTTTCTCCCATGTCTTGTCTTAATTTTGCAGGCATTATCAATCTACCCTTTGTATCTAGAGAATGCTCATATTCACCTATTAGCAACTAATTTCACCTCACTCCACTTTGTCACCACTTTGTGCCACTTTTCTCCACTTCGATTAAATTTTAATATAACTTTTCGCAATTTGCAAGTATTTTTGTAAATTTTTTCATTTTTTTATGTTAAAATTTAATTACAGTTTTATTACAAGAAAATTACATTCTTAATTTTATAACCTGTGATTTTTTTATATTACTTGTTGTAGCCAAGTTTATATATTTGTGTTATACTAATATGTAGTTGATAGAAAGGTTTAATGGTATAAAAAAATGATTGATTTTACAAATGCTGTAGAAGAATTTAATAATTATAAAGGATCTGAAAAAAAGAAAACTCTTATTTATAATAATAAAAAATATTTAGTAAAATTTCCTGATCCTATTAGAGAAAAAAACAAAAATATATCTTATATTAATAATGCTTTTTCTGAATACATTGGAAGTCATATATTTGAGATGTCAAATTTTGAGACCCAAAATACTTTATTAGGAATATATAACTACAATGGTAAAGAAAAGATAGTATGTGCTTGTGAAGATTTCACAGATGATACTAACATATTATATGAATTTGAAAATTTGGCTTTAAGTACAAATCCTGATAAAAAAATAGAAACAGAATTAAATGATATTATGGAAGTTATTGAAGAAAGTAATTTACTTGACTCCTCTAAAACTAAGGAAATGTTTTGGAACATGTTTGTTATTGATAGTCTAATTGGTAATACAGATAGGCATAATGGCAATTGGGGATTTTTAGTTAATAAATCAACAGGTAAAATTAAGTTTTCTCCAATTTATGATTGTGGTTCATGTTTGAATCCAATAATCGAAGATGATGAAATTGTAAAAATGAATGAAACAGAAATAAAAAATTTAGCATTAAATTGTTACTCTTGTATAAAAGAAGATGGCAAAAAAATTAACTATATGTCATATATAAAAAGTTTAAAAAATGCTGAATGCACTAATGCTGTAAAAAGGCTAATTCCAAATATTGATATTAATAAAATTATTGAATTTATTGATAATATAAGTTGCATATCTAATATACGAAAGAATTTTTATAAAAAGATCCTAATGCTTCGTTATGATATTATAAAAAGTATAGTTTAAAGAATAATATAGCAATGAAAAAATTGTTTTATTAAATTATTTGAATAGAAAAAATTTTGAGTGTTAAGTTCAATTGTAAAAGCCTAAATAGACTGTACAATCGAATTTAACACTCAAGTTTTTTTAAGTTTCCATTGAACCTACCAAAAACGTTCTTCGAACCTTTTTGAAGGCTCCTTGGAAATTCCTTACTTAACGTCTAAAGTCGTTAAGCCTCTTATTCAATTACTTACTTTTAAAATAGCCTCTCTACAATGTCTTTGTCCTCGGCTTTAGCATTCAGTTCTACATATATAAAAGTGGCCTAAAGGAAAAGTTGTCACTGCTAGTGCTCGTATAGCTGGGGAAGCGAGTGCTCGTGTAGAAGTTGATGACGGAGTAACTGCCTCCACTGCTAGTACAAAGACTGTCGGAACCGCTACAGGTCTCTGTTGTCCATTCAAAACAATTACTTGCCATATCATATACATTACATATTACATCTTGTTTACTTGCATCACTTAAATTATTTGTTCCTTGACCTGCAAAACTAGTATTTAACCTGTTTTGTCTTGAATATGGTTTTAGACTAGCTTTATTTGCTCTATTATCAAATTTTTGTAAAAATACTATTGCTGTATCCCATGCATAACTATTGATTAAATCACTTTCAAAATTACTATCACTATACATTCCTCTACTTACTGTTGCAGCATTTGGCTGTGTTATTTTATTATATACTGTATCACTTGCTTTTACGGTTACTTGTGTTCCATTTTTTCTTGCCTCATATCTTCCTATATAATATCCATGTGTTGTATTAGTAACCTTGTTTTTAAAGTCTTCTATATCTTTTGCATGTGTATTTGATGTTGTACTATCTTTTAATCCTTCTGTATAATAATAATATGGTGAACTTTCTAATTGATCTCCTGGCTCTGTTTTTGATAATGCTGTATCAATTGTTCCGTCTTCATTAAATACATATCTTCCTAATGTTATTGTTTCTGTACTTTTAACTCCATCTTTTATTTCTTTTACTACTTCTCCTACTGGGATCCATACAAACTGACTTCCTGCTGTTGCACTATGACTTACATCTTCTACTACTATTCCGTCTGTTACATTAGCATCTTTATTTACTACCTTAAATCCTGCTGGTACTACTACTTGATTTCCTAAACTATCTTTTACTGTTGTATTTGTTGTTTCTGTTCCTTTTACAGATTCAAGTGTTCCCATAATTGCTTTATCATATGTTTCTTGCATATCAGTGTCAGTCACACTATATTCTTTATTAATCTTATCCATTTGTTTTATTTGTGTTGTTGTTTTATTTCTTAATCCTATGTATATTGTTGTTGTTACTAATAAAACTACAATTAATGTTGATAATACATATACAGTTACAGAACCATTTTCACTTTTTCCAATCTTTTTTATAAATTCCATAAAATCTCCTACCTTTTAATTTATTTCTAAAAATTCTTTTACTTGTTTTAGCAATTCTTGTTCTTTTACATTATCTGTTTTGTAAGTAATCATTGGTTTTATACCTGCTGAAAATTTTATTTTATTTCCATATTTTCTTACAAGTTCTGCTATATCATATTTGATATTTTCACTTGAAGCAAATGTAAATACAACTCCATTTTGTTTGCTTTCTACTTTTACTATATTTTGTTCTTTTGCAAGTTGTTTTATTCGTGCTACTTCTAGTAAATTTTCTAGTTCTTTTGGCATATTTCCATATCTATCAATTACTTCATCTATAACGTTTTGTATGTCTTCTTCTGTCCTGCATAATGCAATTTTTTGATATACTTCAATTTTTTGTCCACTATCTTCTATATAATTATCTGGTATATAACAAGTGACATTTAAATCTACTTGTACATCCGCTTCTTCTGTTACTTTTATACCTTTCATTTCTTTTACTACTTCGTCAAGTAATTTACAATAAGTATCATATCCTACTTGTTCTAAATGCCCTGATTGGATTTCTCCTAGCAAGCTTCCAGCTCCACGGATTTCTAAATCTCTCATTGCTATTTTAAATCCTGAACCAAATTCAGTAAATTCTTTTATAGCTTTTAATCTTTTATCTGCTACTTCTGATAATAATTTATCCCTTTTATAAGTTATATATGCATATGCTTGTCTATCTGACCTACCTACTCTACCACGAATTTGATATAACTGTGCTAATCCCATTCTGTCTGCATTTTCTACTATTATTGTGTTGGCATTTGGTATGTCTATTCCTGATTCCAATATTGTTGTACATACTAATACATTTGTCTTTTGTTCTACAAATTCTTGCATTATATCTTCAATTTGTTTTCCAGGCATTTGACCATGTGCATATACCACATTTGCTTCTGGCACTAAATTACTTATTTGACTTGCTTTTTGTTGAATATTTTGGACATTATTAAATAAGTAAAATACTTGGCCTCCTCTTTCCAATTCTTTTGTTATTGCTTCTTTTATAATTTCTTCGTCATATTCTAATACATAGGTTTGAACTGGCTTTCTGTTATATGGTGGCTCATATATTACTGACATATCTCTTATTCCTACAATTGACATATGCATTGTTCTAGGTATTGGTGTTGCTGTCATTGTTAAAACATCAATATTGGCTTTTAGTTGTTTTATTTTTTCTTTGTCTTTTACTCCAAATCTGTGTTCTTCGTCAATTATCAATAATCCTAGATTTTTAAATTCAACATCTTTACTTAGTATTCTGTGGGTTCCCAATAAAATATCTACTTCACCTAGTTGTAATTTTTTTATAACTTCTTTTTGATATTTTTTAGTTTTAAATCTATTTAATATTTCTATTCTAATTGGATAGTCTTTCATTCTTTCCTTAAATTCTTGGTATTGTTGTTCTGCAAGTACTGTTGTTGGTGCTAAATATGCAACCTGTTTTCCGTCAATTGCTGCTTTAAAAGCTGCCCTCATTGCTACTTCTGTTTTTCCATAACCTACATCTCCACATAATAGCCTATCCATTGGTTTAGGTGTTTCCATATCTTTTTTTACTTCTTCTATACATCTTAATTGGTCGTCTGTTTCTTGATATGGAAATTTATCTTCAAATTCTTTTTGCCAAGGGGTGTCTTTGCCAAAGGCATATCCTTGTATCTTTTCTCTTTTGGCATATAGCTCAATTAATTCTTTAGCAACTTCACGTAAATTATTTTTTACTTTTGCCGTTGTTTTTTCCCATTCTTTGGTGCCTAGTTTATTTATTTTAGGCTTTAATTTATCTCCTCCAGTATATTTTCTAATTATATCTAAATCCGTTGTTGGTATATATAAGACATCATCATCTCTATATTTTATTTTTATATAATCTTTTATTGTTCCATCTGCTTTTATTGTATTTACACCAATATATATCCCTATTCCATATTTTCTATGTACTACATAATCTCCAATTTTCAATTCATCAAATACAACTTTTTCTCCTTCTTTAAAAGCTGTATGTGTAACTCTTCTTTTCTTTTTTTCTCCATTTATTAAATCATCTGCTGAAATTACTAATTGATTTAAATCATAATTTTCAAATCCTGTTGATATTTTTCCAATTGATATTGTAACTATGTTTTCTCTTGATTTTACAATTATTGTTTGGTCTAGTTTTTCCTCTATTTTGCATATAATTTCTTGTTCTTCTAGCATTGATTTTATCTTTTTAGCTTTTTCTTTATTTTCGGTTAGAATATATATTGTTTTCTTTTCTTTTACTGCTTTTTTTAAATCTTCTATAAAAGTTGTTGTTTCACTTTTATAATAATTTACAGTTCTATAATTGAAATTATATTTTTCACCTTGTACTTTAATTTGTGTGTCTTGTTTTTGAATATATATTACTTGTTTTTTATCTAATATTTCTTGTATTTGTTCAAATTCAAGTATATTTGTTATTGCTTCTGGTATTTGTCTTTCTTTTTCTATTAGACTTCTTTCTAAATTTTTTCTGTCTTCTTTTATATTTTTACTTCTTGTTTCTATTTTGTTTGTTTCGTCTAAAAATACTACATAATCTTTATTTAGATAATCTAATATTGTTTCTTGTTTTTCATAAAAACAATCAAAATATTTATCTATTTTGCTTATATAATTTCCTGTTTTTATTTGCTCTATATCTTCTTCTATTATATCTTGTTTTTTAGAATTTTTATATTTTTCTTTTATTTTTTTACAAGTTTTTTCAGCAGGTTCCTCTAATATGTATTCATGTGCTGGGTATATTGTAGCTGTTTCTATATTTTTTATTGATCTTTGTGTTTCTATATTAAATTCTCTTATAGAATCTATGTCATCTCCCCAAAATTCTATTCTTATTCCTATTTTTTCGTTTGTTGCTATATCTACAATTCCACCTCTTACACTGAATTGTCCTCTTCCTTCTATTAAGTCATATCTTGAATATCCTAAACTTACTAATTTTTGTTTTAGTTCTTTTAAATTATAACTTTCTCCTGTTTTAAAATGTAATTTGTTTTTATATAATACATCTTTTTGAGGTAATTTTTGTGTTGCTGCTTCTATTGTTGTTATTACTACTAAATTTTTCTTAGTAGCTATTTTGTTTAATGCTTCTATTCTTTTGTATGGAATGTCTTTGCTTTCTGCAATATAATCATATGTTACTACTTCTTTTTTAGGAAAAAATACTACTTTATCTGTAAAATATTTTATATCTTCATATATTTTTTTGGCTTGAATTTCGTTGTATGTTAATATACATATTGGCTTTTTTCCAAATTCATTTATTGCTGTTCCAAGTTGTATCATTCCAACGTCATTTAAGCCCGATATCACTATCGGGCTTTGTTTATTTTCTACATTTTTTAGTAATTCTATAAATTTTGAATTCTTTCCTAGTTCTCCTAATATTGTATTCATTATACATCTCCTAGAATTATATTTATATACATTTTACTTGTATTTAATATAATTTATGCTGACAAACTAATAATTATTTTTCGATTTTTTCTTCTACTTTTTTAGGCTCTTTATCATTTTGTCCTTTGTTTAATTCTTGTAATAAATCTGCACAAGAGAATATAAATAATATTCCAACTACCATATATCCAACGTTGAATGAAGCTACAATATATACAGCTCCGATTATCATTCCTATAATTGGTCCTGATTTTTTAAATTTTAATGATAATACCATAAATATTATTGTTAGTACAACAATTATTACTGCTGTTATTGAGGTAATTGCTTTAGCTACTTCTGTATACCCTCCTGGGTTTATTCCAAATACATTTACTATTGTTATTGCTTGTAAACATATAAATATTATTCCCCAAAGTGCTATTACTGATTTGTATCTTTTTTTATCCATTGTTTTTTCTTCCTTTCCAAAGGCATAATTTAGTTGTAAAAGAATTAAATTATTTTTCAACTATTCCTTTCTTTTGTATAATCACTATAAATGTTATACCAAATTTGTTTAATATTGTCAATTGTTGACATTCATTTTTATTGCTTATATAATTTATTTGGAAGTGATTTTATGAGTATGAAAATATTTTTTGATAGTTTTTTATTTAAAGTTTCTTATAGTGGTCTCGATAATTTAAACAAATATGACCAATACTTAATTTGTCCTAACCATTCTTGTATATTTGATCCATTTTTTATATATCCACCCTCTAGAAATTTGTTTATTATGGCAAAAGCAGAAATTTTTAAATATCCTATTTTCTCTAGGATTATAAAACATTATAATGTTTTTCCAGTAGATAGAACTAAAGTTGATAGTAAAAGTTTGTTTCAGGCTTTATCTATTTTTGAGAACAATGAACCTAATCAATTATTAATTTTTCCAGAAGGTAAAGTCGTAAAAGACGAAAATGAAATTGGTAAAAAAGCTCGTAATGGTGCTACTTTTATTGCTGCTAAAGTAAACATCCCAATTATCCCAACTTATATTACTAGACGACCTTCATTTTTCTCTAAAGTCAATGTGACCTTTGGTGAACCAATTTTTATACCTCAAGAGGTTTTAAATGATAAAAATATTTTAAGAGATTACTCTAGAAAATTAGTTGATAAAATTTATTCATTGAAAGGTTAATTAGTAAATGAAACTCAATATATATTATTTTATGTGATGCCGCGTAAGCGACCAAGCAAGCTACGCGAGTGCGATTAGAGCAATCGACATACTAGTACAGTTTATAAATGGAGATTGCGACACACAAGGCATAAAGAAAATAATATATATTGAGTTTTAGTTATTATATCAAATTATATTTAGAAACTTTTAATTTATGAATGGAACCATAGATACTTTTTTATTGCAACTTATTTTTAGACTAACTTTTTCTATTACATTTTTATAACTAATTTATTAAATTTCGAATTAATATAATTTTTTAGCTTAACCATAAACTCTTCTGGCTCTATCTCTTTTTTAGCAACCATATCTAAGCCCTTTTCCCAGCTTGCTGTCAATTTAGGATTTAGCATATCTGGCATTGAATTCATAACTATATCATAAATTGTTTCACCTTTTAGTGTTGGTGTTATTATTTGTGTTTTTCCATTTATATCAATATATTTAATCTTTTCTAGTTTTTTTATAATCTCTGCCCTTGTTGCACTTGTTCCTATTCCAGCACCTTTTATTTGCTCTCTTAATTCCTCATCTTCAATTAGTTTTCCTGCATTTTCCATTGCCAAAATTATTGAACCTGAATTATATCTGCTTGGTGGTGATGTTTCCGCTTCTTTTAATTCAAAATTTTGTGTTTCAACTTCTTGACCTTTTTTAAGTTTTTTTAAAATCTCCAAGTTGCTTTCTTGTTCTTTTTCTGTCTCTTCTTCGTCTTTATTTTCAGCATTTGCTTCTTGATCTTGTTCTTCTAGTTTTTTATTTGTACTTGTTTTGCTTTTTCCTTTTTCAGCTGGTTTTAATATCTCTAAAAATCCCTTATTTAAGCATACTTTTTCACTACAATTAAATATTTCTACTGTTTTATCTGCATTTTCTATTTCTAGTGTTACTTGGATTTTTTGATATTCAGCTGGTGGATAGAATATTGCTAAAAATCTTTCTACTATAACTTTATATACTTTTTTATGCAAATCTGGTAGTCCGTTATAATTTTCATATCCCTGACCTGTTGGAATTATTGCATAATGGTCTGTTATTTTACTATCATTTACATATTTAGTTTTTACCAAATTTGTAGAATATTTTTCCTCTACCATTTTCTTTATATATCCTTGTATGTCTTCATCTTTATATCCTCTAGCAATTCCATTCAAATTTTTTGTAATTTCTTTAGCAACTGCTGTTGAAAGCACCCTTGCATCTGTTCTTGGATATGTTACTAATTTTTTTTCATATAAATTTTGAATTACTTCTAATGTTTCATCAGGTTTTATTTTAAATCTTTTTGTACATTGGTTTTGAATTTCTGCAAGATTAAATAATAATGGTGCATTTTCTTTTTGTTTTGATTTTTTTAGTTCTGTAACTTTAGCTTTTTTTCCTTGCAAGCTTAATATAAATTTTTTAGCATCTTCTTCTTTTCTAAATCCTGTATCATTGTATAATTGCGGAGAATTATACATTTTTGATTTTTCATTCACTTTCCATTCAGCTTTAAATTGTGAATCTGAATTTCCAAACATTCCTACTATTTTATAATATTTTGTTTTTACAAAGTTTCTTATTTCTCTTTCTCTTGAGACAACCATTCCCAATACACAAGTCATTACTCTTCCTACTGATATTGATGCTTTATCTTCATTGATTTTATTTGCTAAACTTCTTCCATATATTATTGATAATAATCTTGAAAAATTAATTCCTATTAAATAATCCTCTTTTGCTCTTAAATATGCACTATCTGATAAGCTATCATATTCTGACATATCTTTTGCTTCTCTTATTCCTCTTTGTACTTCTTCCTCTGTTTGTGAATCTATCCATACTCTTTTCATTTTAGCTTTTGGGTTTGGTTTTGCCATCATAAATACTAATCTTTGTATGTATTCTCCCTCTCTTCCAGAGTCACCTGCATTATAAATTTCTTCTACATCTTCTCTTTGTAACAAGCCTTGTACAATATTAAATTGTTTTGCAACTTGTGGAATAATTTCATATTTCCATTCTTCTGGTATAAATGGTAATGTATCTAATCTCCAATATTTTAATTTTTCATCATATTTTTCCGGATAACTCATTGTTACCAAATGTCCTACACACCAGGTTATTATCCATCCGTCACTTTCTAGATATCCATCTTTTCTTTTTGTTGTTATTTTTAATGCTTTTGCAAACTCCATTGCAACAGATGGCTTTTCTGTTATTAATAGCTTTTTGCCCATTTTCTCATCCTTTATTTTTATTTATATATTCTTTTAGTTCTTTTCTTATTTCTCTCATTTTTTCTTTTGTCTCTTCATCTTTAAAATTAAATCTTTTAAAGATTGTTTCTACAACTTCATCTTTATCAATTATTTCAAATGTTGCTGGATAATTAATATCAAATATAAAGCATAACATTATTAACATTCCATCTAATTCTGACTCTTTGTCTATTTTTCTTCTATCTATTAATGTATGTTTTTTTACTGCTTCTATCTCCTCTTGTCTTATCTTTGCATTTTCTAAATTTATCTTCTCACTTTTTTTGTTCCAAAATATGTTTGCACCTTCATACATAATATCCGCTTTGTCCGCATCTCTTATTATTTTACAAAATAGTTCTTTTTTCTTATTTATTCCTTTTTCTATTTTATATTTATTATGATTTTTTATTGCTATTAATATTATATTTATCCAATTTTCGTCTTCTATATAATTTTTTATATAATTATTTTCTTGTAATATACGTATGCCTAATTCTGCATGGTCTATACTATTATGGTCACTAAATGTATTATATTTAGTATATTGTTCAAATCTTCCTATATCGTGGAGTAATCCTATTAGTGTAGCTATTTGGATTTCCTCTTCGCTTAATTTTAGTGATTTTGCTATTATTCTACTTTTTTGCATAACTCTTAAAGAATGTAATTGTTTTCTTTTTAAATTATCGTTATTCAAATCATATTTTTCTGTATATTTTAAAAATTCATCTTTGCATTTTTCTAAATCAATCATTTTAAACACCTCTTGGCAGATTTTATCATTTTTAGACTTTTTATGCAAGCCTTGATTTATATACCTTTTTGTTATATAATACAGCAAAATAATACTTTTTAAGGAGGCTTTTTTTATGGCTTATAATTTTAAAGATATAGAAAAAAAATGGCAAGAAAAATGGTATAGTGAAGGTACTTTTAATGCAAAAGATGACTTTTCTATGAAAAAGTGGTATGGATTAATAGAATTCCCATATCCATCTGGACAAGGATTACATGTTGGTCATCCAAGAAGTTACACTGCTTTAGACATTATTGCTAGAAAAAGAAGAATGCAAGGTTACAATGTACTTTTCCCTATAGGTTTTGATGCATTTGGTTTACCTGCTGAAAATTATGCAATTAAAAATCATATACATCCTAAAATCACAACTGAAAAAAATATTAATCATTTTAAAGAACAATTAAAATCAATTGGTTTTTCTTTTGATTGGTCAAGAGAAATAAACACAACAGACCCCAATTATTATAAATGGACTCAATGGATTTTTATTCAATTATATAAACATGGTTTAGCATATAAAACAACCATGCCAATTAATTTCTGTACAGGTTGTAAAGTTGGCCTTGCAAATGAAGAAGTTGTTAATGGTGTTTGTGAAAGATGTGGTAGCCCTGTTGTTCAAAAAGAAAAATCACAATGGATGTTAAAAATTACTGAATATGCTCAAAGATTAATTGATGATTTAGACGATGTTGATTATCTTGATAAAATAAAATCTCAACAACGTAACTGGATTGGACGTAGTGAAGGTGCAGAAGTTGAATTTAAAATTTCAGGAATAGACAAATCTTTAACAGTTTATACTACAAGACCTGATACATTATTTGGTGCTACATATATGGTAGTTGCTCCAGAACATCATATTATTGAAGAATTAAAAGATAAAATTACAAATATGGATGATATAAATGATTATAAATATAAAGCTTCTTTAAAATCTGATTTTGAAAGAGCTGAATTAAACAAAGAAAAAACTGGTTGTGAAATTAAAGGAATTAAAGCAATAAATCCTTTAACAGGAAAAGAAATTCCAATTTGGATTTCTGATTATGTTTTAATAACATATGGTACTGGTGCTATTATGGCTGTTCCAGCTCATGACACTCGTGACCATGATTTTGCTAAAAAATTCAATTTACCAATTATTCAAGTTATAAAATCAAATTCTGGAGAAGAAGTTGATATTGAAAAAGAAGCTTTTACTGATGTTGCTACTGGTATTTTAATAAACTCTGGATTTTTAAATGATTTATCTGTAACAGATGCTAAAAAGAAGGTAATTGAATACTTAGAAGAAAATAAAATTGGTGAGAAAAAAGTAAATTATAAATTACGTGATTGGGTATTTTCTAGACAACGTTATTGGGGTGAACCAATCCCAATGGTTCATTGTGATAAATGTGGTTGGGTTCCAATTGATGAAAAAGATTTACCTTTAAGATTACCTGATATTGAGGATTATGAACCAGGTGAAAATGGTGAATCTCCACTTGCTAAACATACAGAATGGATAAACACAACTTGTCCTCACTGTGGTGGTCATGCAACAAGAGAAACAGATACAATGCCTCAATGGGCTGGTTCATCTTGGTATTATTTAAGATATATGGATCCACATAATAATACTGCTTTAGCATCAAAAGAAGCTTTAAAATACTGGTCACCTGTTGATTGGTATAATGGTGGAATGGAACATACTACACTTCACTTACTATATTCAAGATTTTGGCACAAATTTTTATATGATATTGGTGTTGTTCCAACTAAAGAACCATATCAAAAAAGAACTTCACATGGTATGATTTTAGGTGGAAATGGTGAAAAGATGTCTAAATCTAAAGGTAATGTTGTAAATCCTGATGACATTGTTGAAGAATTTGGAGCAGATGCTTTTAGAGTTTATGAAATGTTTATGGGACCATTTGATCAAACAGCACCTTGGTCTATGGAAAGTATTAGAGGTTGTGCAAAATTCTTAGATAGAGTTTGGAACTTACAAACACTTTTAGTAGATGGAAATGAATATTCTGCTAAATTTGAAAAAATGATGCATCGAGCAATTAAAAAAGTTTCTTATGATATTGAAGATATGAAATTTAATACAGCTATCTCTACTCTTATGACAATGGTTAATGAATTCTATAAAGTAAAAGCAATAAATAAAGCTGAATTTAAAACTTTATTACAATTGTTAAATCCATTTGCGCCACATATGACAGAAGAATTATTGCATACAGTACTTGATGAAAAAGAAGATTTTGCATATATGAAATGGCCTGAATATGATGAAGCAAAAACGATTGCTGATGAAATAACTTTGCCAATTCAATTTAATGGTAAGTTAAAAGGTACTGTTCAAATTGATTTAGATGAAGATGAGAGTTCTGTTAAAGAAAAAGTTCATAATGTTATAGATTCAAAACTTGATGGTAAAACTATTGTGAAAGAAATTTATGTAAGAAATAAAATATATAATATTGTTGTAAAATAAATTTGAATTTAGAAGAATTAAAATCATATTAAA
>OGOW01002548.1_pt1 | contig 14279 bp, 10 predicted proteins | sample 1552781 | NCBI WGS metagenome assembly OGOW01 (sample SAMEA2580145, study PRJEB22360) | human gut metagenome | biome: human gut; feature: human-associated habitat; material: faeces | place: Denmark | collected 2008/2010
TCGATGTAGATGACATATAAACTCCCCATTTCTGATATTCTTGTTCTTATTTTAAAAGATATCTTGTCTGCGTTAATCAGTATCATAACTGATGAAGAAACAAATCACAATAGAACAGTTACAATCATAACATATCTGGGAGAATGTGGCAAATGTGTTCAAAACTTCATAAAAGAAGATTCCGTAAAGACAATCTGAAAAATCTTGTAAATAAAATAAGAAGAAAATAAAAAACTTATAAAAATAACAATCAGTGTTGACAAACAGAAATCGAGGTGCTATCTTAGTATCTGTAAGGTGTTAGCACTCAAAAACAAAGAGTGCTAATAACAAACAAAGATGAACAGAAAGGGGAACACAGAGATGTCTGTAGAAGCTGAATTAAGTGAAAGAAAACTTACGATATTGAAAGCCATCATACAGAATTATCTGGAGACTGGCGAACCGGTCGGATCACGAACCCTTTCAAAATACACAGATTTGAAATTAAGTTCCGCAACGATAAGGAATGAGATGGCAGATCTGGAAGATCTTGGTTACATCTTCCAGCCACACACATCGGCAGGAAGAATTCCAACTGATAAAGGTTACAGATTTTATGTAGACAATATTCTTAAAGACAGGATGGCAGAGCTTGATGAGAGAGAGAAGAAAGTTACTGAAAAGGAAGATTTACTTATTCAGAAAGTTGATAAGGTTGAAACCTTATTACAGAATATGGCGAAGATGTTAGCAACTAATACTAATTACGCCACAATGGTTTCCACACCGAAAGCACAGACTAACAGAATTAAGTTCGTACAGCTTTCAGTTTTGGAAGAAAAGAGTCTTCTTTGTACGGTAGTTTCAGATAAGAACCATGTGGTTAACAAAATTGTCAAAGTCAGCAAGGATGTTAACCAGGAAATAGTAGTCAGATTAAATGTAGCTCTTAATACAGTCCTTGCAGGATTATCAATTGAAGAAATTAATTTAGGAGTTATGACTACACTGGCATCACAGGCAGGAGAGTTTGAATCAGTTGTAAGCGAGGTTTTGAAAGCAATAACGGAAGCAATTGCAACAGAGGAGCAGATGAAGATTTATACTTCAGGTGCAACCAACATTTTCAAATATCCTGAATTAAGTGATAAAGAAAGAGCAAGCCAGTTACTTACTACATTAGAAGAAAAGTCTCAGCTTACCGAATTAATTAATGAAGGAGATGAGGAAACAGGTATTCAGGTCTACATTGGAAGTGAAAGTCCTGTACAGTCCATGAAAGATTGCAGTGTTGTAACTGCAACATACGAATTGGAAGATGGTTTCAAGGGAACAATAGGAATCATCGGACCGAAGAGAATGGACTACGAGAAAGTAGTAGATGCTTTAAGAAATGTGAAAGAACAACTAAGTGATACATTTAAGGATGAACATTCATAGCAAAGCTTAGTTAGACAATAGAATAAGAAAGAAAGGAAAGTCCAATGGAAAAAGAAAAAGAAACTTTGGATGAAAACATTACCGAAGAAACTAGTAATGAAGTTAAAGATAATGAAGCTGAAAACACAAAGGCTGAAAATATTAAGACAGAAGAAACTGTAGAAGAAGCTAATGAACAGGAAGCTGAAGATACAGAAACTTCTGAAGAATCTGAAGATACTAAAAAGAAGTTTTTCAAAAAGAAGAGTTTGATAAACTTGGTAAAATAGATTATCATAGAAAGAAGGCAGACGAAAATATAACCCGCCGCCTGATTAAGACAACTTTAGGGAAGTGGAAAGATGAATACAAAGCGCAGACTATCTGATGACCTGTCGAATGATAGTGAGATCTTAAGTGAAAAACGATTTGTAAAACTTTATAAAGAAGAGTTAGAAAGCATTGAGAAACAGATCCATGATCTTAAGAAACTTGATCAGAAAGATTTTGATGTGAAACCAGAGGTAGAGGACAAAGCAAGACTTTATTATCGGACATTTGCAAGAGAATTTTATGATGTTTGTGAAGGAAGAGTCAGTGATGAAGAGTTTTTTGATCTTTGGGAACGCGAAGAAGAATTAAAGGCAGGACTCAATTCGATCAATTCTCTGGAAGGAGAACAAAAACAGTTAGAGAAGGAGCTTGTGCATGCGAATGAAGATGAGACCATGATGAATGGGAAGATCAAGGCAGCACAGGAGAAGAGAAGAAATAAAAAGGCACTGTTTATTTCATTTCTTTGCATGGCAGCAGCGGTATGCGGAGTGAGTGCTGGATATTTATATCATTTTGAGATGAATGCCAAAGATTATCTGTGGCAGTTGAGTGCAGGAGCAGTGATCATATTATTGCTTCTTGTGATTTTATTTCAGTCACAGAGGAAAGCTGGTGATCAGCTGAAATTATTAGAGATGATGGTCACACACAAGAGTCATACTGGAAAGCGGTTAGAAGATGATAAAAGAGAGATTGGCAATGATCTTAAGTTTTATTATGAGAAATTTGAAAAAGTATTTTCATATATTTCACCGGAACAGTGGAAATTATTTGATTTTTGTGGTAAAGTGTCAGCCAGATTAAGATTTAGCGATGCGATCCTTGAGGCATCCAATGATCTGGAACGATTATTAGAAAAGAACCAGTGGGATAATCCAGGAATCTGGATGTATCATCCAAAGGTTTTATATGATCTGATCAAACGAAAGGATTACCTGAATACATTGAATGATAGAAAAGATATATGCAATCAGGAATTGATCCGGCATGAGCAGATTTTAGAAGGAATCGGTGAACAAGCAGATTCTGAAACTATAGAGTAAGGAGTTTAGAGATGAAGAAAGAATTAGAAACAACGTATGATCCAGGTGCGATTGAAGAACGCCTGTATCAGAAATGGCTGGATAACAAGTATTTCCATGCAGAAGTAGATGAGACAAAACAACCATATACGATCGTAATCCCACCTCCAAATATCACAGGAAAGCTTCATATGGGACATGCGTTAGATGAGACACTTCAGGACATTCTGATCCGTTTTAAGAAGATGCAGGGATATAATGCATTATGGATACCAGGAACAGACCATGCAAGTATTGCGACAGAAGTAAAGATCATCAATGCACTGAAAGAAGAAGGAATCGAGAAGGAAGATCTTGGAAGAGAGAAGTTCTTAGAACGTGCCTGGGATTGGAAAGAAGAATATGGTGGAACGATCATCGAACAGATGAAGAAACTTGGATCTTCCTGTGACTGGGATCGTGAGAGATTCACGATGGATGAAGGATGTTCTGAAGCAGTCAAAGAAGTTTTCATTAAATTATATGAAAAAGGTTATATTTACCGTGGATCAAGAATCATCAACTGGTGTCCGGTCTGCCAGACATCTATCTCTGATGCAGAAGTAGAATACGAAGATCAGGCAGGGCATTTTTGGCATATTAAATACCCAGTTGTTGGAAGCGAAGGTGAATATGTAGAAATCGCAACAACACGTCCAGAGACATTATTAGGAGACTCTGCAGTTGCAGTTCATCCAGATGATGAAAGATATACACATTTAGTTGGTAAGATGTTAGAATTGCCATTATGCAATCGTCAGATTCCAGTTGTAGCAGATGAATATGTAGACCGTGAGTTTGGAACAGGTGCCGTTAAGATCACACCAGCACATGATCCAAATGACTTTGAAGTTGGGAAACGCCACGATCTGCCAGAGATCAATATCTTAAATGACGATGCAACGATCAACAAGAATGGTGGTAAATACGAAGGTATGGATCGCTATGAAGCAAGGAAGGCCATTGTTGCTGACTTGGAAGAACAGGGATATTTAGTTAAGATCAAAGAACATGAACATAACGTAGGAACACATGACCGCTGCGGAACAACGGTTGAGCCTATGATCAAGCCACAGTGGTTTGTGAAGATGGAAGAACTCGCAAAACCAGCGATCGAAGCTGTGAAGAACGGAGATCTGAAATTCGTACCAGAACGTTATACAAAGACATATCTTCATTGGTTAGAGAACATCCGTGACTGGTGTATTTCCAGACAGTTATGGTGGGGACACAGAATTCCAGCATATTATTGTGATGAATGTGGAGAAGTTGTCGTAGCAAGAGAAACACCGGAAGTATGTCCTAAGTGTGGATGCAAGCATTTCACACAGGATGAAGATACATTGGATACATGGTTCAGTTCTGCATTGTGGCCTTTCTCAACACTCGGATGGCCAGAGAAGACAAAAGAATTGGATTATTTCTATCCTACAAATACACTGGTAACAGGATATGATATCATCTTCTTCTGGGTAGTCAGAATGGTATTCTCAGGATACGAACAGACAGGAAAGAGTCCATTTGACACAGTACTGATCCATGGATTAGTTCGTGATGAACAGGGACGTAAGATGAGTAAATCCCTTGGAAATGGTATCAATCCATTGGATGTCATTGCACAGTATGGTGCAGATGCCTTAAGATTTACACTGATCACAGGAAATGCCCCTGGAAATGATATGCGTTACACAGAAAAACGTGTCATTGCAAGCCGTAACTTTGCAAACAAGATCTGGAATGCATCCCGTTTCATTATGATGAACTTAGAGCAGGCTGATTTCTCTGATGTTACATTAGAAGATCTTACAAGTGCAGACAAATGGATCTTATCTAAGTTAAATACACTTGCCAAAGATGTTACAGACAACATGGAGAAATACGAACTTGGTATCGCAGTTCAGAAACTAAACGACTTCTTATGGGAAGAATTCTGTGACTGGTATATTGAGATGGTAAAACCTCGTCTGTACAATGATGAAGACCAGACAAAGGCAGCAGCACTTTGGACATTAAATACAGTTTTAACAGAAGCATTAAAACTGTTACATCCATATATGCCATTTATCACAGAAGAGATTTATTGTAATTTAACAGATGAAGAATCTATTATGTTAGCAAAATGGCCAGAGTTCAAAGAAGAATGGAACTTCAAGGCTGATGAGAAGGCTGTAGAGACGATCAAAGAAGCAGTCAGAGGAATCCGTAATGTTCGTGCAGAGATGAACGTATCACCAAAGAAGAAAGCACAGGTTTACGTGGTATCTGAAGATGCGGAGATCAGAGATATTTTTGAACAAGGGAAAGTTTTCTTTGCTACACTTGGATATGCAAGTGAAGTTATCATTCAGGATAACAAAGACGGAATCGGAGACGATGCAGTATCAAGTGTGATCGCAGGAGCTGTGATCTACATGCCATTTGCAGAATTAGTTGACATTGCAAAAGAGAAAGAACGTCTTGCAAAAGAAGAAAAACGTTTAAATGGCGAGATCAAACGTTGCGAAGGAATGCTTGGAAATGAAAGATTCGTAAGCAAAGCGCCTGAAGCGAAAGTTCAGGAAGAAAAAGACAAACTTGCCAAATATCAGCAGATGTTAGAACAGGTCAAAGAACAGATCGCAAGAATTTCATAAAGATCAGAAGTGGATGATAAAACGAGGTTTTGAAAAATGGAATTTACATTAGATTTACACACACATACAGTAGCCAGTGGACATGCGTATTCAACAGTACAGGAGATGGCAAAAGCAGCGGCAGATAAAGGATTGAAACTTCTAGGCATCACAGAACATGCACAAGGAATTCCTGGAACATGCGATGAGATTTATTTCCATAATATGCGTATTATTCCAAGAAAGATGTATGGGATCGATCTGATGTTTGGCTCTGAGATCAACATTATCGATCATGATGGAACTTTAAGTATGGAAGAGAAAATTATTGAGAAGACATTGGATATCCGAATTGCGGGAATCCATCTTCCATGTTATGAAGTTGGAACCGTCACGCAAAATACGAATGCCTATGTAAAAGCGATCGAGAATCCAATGATCGATATTATCAGTCATCCAGATGACAGCAGAATACCGATTGATTATGAAACGATCGTAGATGCGGCAAAAGAAAATCATACACTGCTAGAGATAAATAACAGTTCCTTGGATTCTTTGTCATCAAGAGTTGGAGCATGGCAGAATCTGCAGATCATGCTTCAGATGTGTGAAGAGAAGAAAGTGCCGGTAGTCGCAGGGACAGATGCACATTTTTCAAGCGCGGTTGGCGTGTTTGATCATGTGGAAGTCTTATTACAAGAGATGAATTTCCCAGAAGAACTAGTAGTGAATCGCTCTGTAGATGTGTTAAAACAAGAAATTTTACAACATCGTGAAATCCGAAAGATCGGAAGAGATTAAAAATAGAAACATCCATCGAGAATTAAAGTTCAGATGGATGTTTTTTTACTTTATTTTTCGGATAAAATGTAATAAATAACGTCAGCACAATAATTGGCAACATCAGTTTTTGCAGATAAGAAGCTATCTCCTGGAGTAAATTTTGAATAACAATTGTTTTTATCGGCACGAATGATACTCGTATTATCCACAAATGACTTCATACTTTTATGGATCACAAGATCTTCCATAGGGAGGTAATAATAATTTTTATAATCTTTGAGGTAATGTTTTAGATGACCATTTTCCAAAGGACATGTAAGTATAGCATTTGAATGATCAAGAGTCAGAGATATGCCAGACTTTTCGTAATTGCAGCTGACAGGAATCTGTATATCAAGATTCAGATGAGCAACAAAATGATCATTTTCAATAAAATAGGATGATAAAGTAAATTCTTTATCAAGCAATGCGGGATAAGACATCAATGAATAAATTTTATGTAGACCGATAAGATCTTCGTGGTTATGTAAAAGTAGCGATTCTTTATTCTTGATCTCTCCATTTTCAAGATAATCCTGATAAGTTTTGATGAGTTTTTTCCCAGAAAGTTTGTCGATTCGTTGAATTCCTAAATATTCTTCCAGATTCTTCTGCCGGAAAGTCTTTAATCCCCACAGATTTTTATAAGGTTTTAAAATATGATAAAGATCAAGATGTTCATACTGGTCAAATGATGCATTGATCTTAAACTCTTTGATCTTCGATGTCAAAAAAGGAAGATCAAAGGTTTTGCCATTAAATGTAATCAGTGTATTATAAGGTTGGATAAATGCAAGAAAATCAGTTAAGATCTGTTTCTGAGATAGTCCGTCTTCATTAAACCATTGTGTTACATTTCCATCCATATCACAGCATCCGATCACAGTAATCGCTGAGATATCAGCACTCAATCCAGTTGTTTCTATATCAAAAAATAAAGATTGTTGTATGTTATGTTCCATAAAAATCCTTTCTGTGAACAAGAATCATATCCACAGATTTATTATATCGGCTTTTGATCGGATTTGCAATGAATGGAAAACCAGAGTATGACACTCCATCATATGATCATTTAAGATAAGAACATATGTACGGATTATTTGTGAATTCTGATCCAATAGACTGGACTGTTAAGACATGATAAGGTATAATACGAAACGAATGGAAAAAGACAGAATAAGGAGAAACCAAATTGATTTCATATATAAAAGGAATACTAGAAGATATGTCACCAGGGATGGTGGTTGTGGATAATCATGGGATTGGGTACCAGATGATGGTTCCGATGAGAGGAGAATCTTTTCCTAAAATCGGACAAGAAATCAAGATCTATACCCATATGCATGTAAGAGAAGATGATGTCAGTTTATTTGGCTTTTTATCAAAAGAAGAAAAAGAAGCATTTGAACTTCTGATCGGAGTCAATGGGATCGGACCGAAGGTAGGATTGTCTGTATTATCAACGCTGTCCGTTTATGAACTTAAGATGGCAGTGATCAGTGAAGACGTCAAGACAATTTCTAAGACCCCGGGACTTGGACCTAAGGGAGCAAAGAAATTGATCTTAGAATTAAAAGATAAGTTAAGCTTTGAGGAATTAGAAGAAGATGGTGTGGGAGCAGAGATCTTTGATACATCTGCAGACAGCAGTGATTCTGTGATGATCACGATCGAAGGATTAGTAAGTCTTGGATATTCAAAAAGTGAAGCAGCGATCGCAGTTAACAAGGTAGAAGATGCGAAAGATCTCACCCCAGAAGAACTTCTTAAAAAAGCATTGAAGAATATTATGATATAGATAGAGGGTAATTATGCAAAACAGAATGATTTCCACAGAACTTGTGGAAGAAGATATCAAAATTGAAAATCATCTGCGCCCACAAATGTTAAGTGATTACATTGGACAGGAAAAAGTCAAAGAGAATTTAAAGATTTTTATTGAGGCAGCCAAAAGTCGAGGAGAATCTTTAGATCATGTACTGTTTTACGGCCCCCCGGGATTAGGAAAGACAACACTTGCAGGGATCGTAGCAAATGAAATGGGTGTACATTTGAAAGTAACAAGTGGACCAGCGATCGAGAAACCAGGAGAAATCGCGGCAATTCTTAATAATCTGCAGGAAGGAGATGTCTTATTTATTGATGAGATTCACCGTTTAAATCGACAGGTAGAAGAAGTTCTGTATCCAGCAATGGAAGACTATGCCATTGATATATTAGTAGGAAAAGGACAGGCTGCGAGATCAATCCGGCTGGAACTGCCAAGATTTACATTAGTCGGGGCAACGACAAGAGCTGGAATGTTAACAGCACCGTTAAGAGATCGATTTGGAGTTGTAAACCGCTTGAATTTCTATAACAGTGAAGAGTTACAGACGATCATTGAACGGTCTGCAGAAGTCTTAGAGATTGGGATCGATCCAGAGGGTGCATTAGAGATTGCAAGAAGATCCAGAGGGACACCAAGACTTGCCAATCGTTTATTGAAACGTGTGCGAGATTTTGCACAGGTAAAATACGATGGACAGATCACATTAGAGATTGCAAGAGATGCACTGAATCATTTAGAAGTTGATACGATCGGGCTGGATCAGACAGATAGAAATTTATTAAAGACGATGATGGAGACATTTGAAGGAAGACCAGTCGGACTTGATACATTAGCAGCAGCGATCGGAGAAGATTCAGGAACGATCGAAGATGTGTATGAGCCATATCTGATCCAGAACGGATTGATTCAGAGAACACCAAGAGGAAGAGTTGTAACAAGAAGTGCATATGAGCATTTTCATTTGCCAATACCAGAGGATAGATAACAGATGAGAACAAAGAACAGACCAATTGAAGTATTAGCTCCAGCTGGTTCCATGGAATGCCTAAAAGCAGCAATTCTAAATGGAGCGGATGCCGTTTATTTAGGTGGAGAGATGTTTGGAGCCAGAGCTTATGCCGGGAATTTTAATAAGGAAGAACTATTAGAAGCAATCGATTACGTACATTTGTATGGTAAAAAATTATTTCTTACAGTCAATACTCTGATGAAAGAAGAAGAACTTCCATTACTGCCGGGATTTTTAAAACCTTTTTATGAGCAAGGACTGGATGCGGTGATTGTACAGGATTTGGGAGCTGTATCCGTGATCCGAAAACACTTTCCGAAACTTGAGATTCATGCGAGCACCCAGATGACGATCACAGGGGTTCATGGAGCAAGGATCGCAAAGAAAATGGGTGCAAAACGAGTCGTTCCAGCAAGGGAATTATCTTTGGAAGAGATTCAGGAGATTAAGGATGATACAGGACTTGACATGGAATGTTTTGTTCACGGAGCATTATGCTACTGCTATTCAGGACAGTGTTTTATGAGTAGTATGTTAGGTGGAAGAAGTGGGAATCGTGGACGATGTGCAGGAACATGCCGTCTGCCATTTTATCTTGACGGGACAAAGAATACAAAGAATGCGTATCCATTAAGTTTGAAAGATTTATGTACCATTGAACATTTACCAGAGATTTTAGATCATGGAGTGGATTCCTTAAAGATCGAAGGACGCATGAAAGGTCCAAGATATGTCGGGGAAGTCACAAGAATCTACCGCAAATACGTAGATCTTTATCTTTCAGAAAAACCATATAAAGTAGAATCCGAGGATCTGAAGATCTTGATGGAAGTATTTAACCGTGGGGGATTTACTGGCGGATATTATAAAGAATATCATGGAAAAGATATGATGAGTATGAAACGGCCAGATCATCAGGGGTTATATGTTGGAAAGATCAGCAAACTTATGAAAGGTAAGATTTCTTTTACGGCCCAAGAAGATATCCACAAAGGAGATGCTTTGCAGATCCGTATCAATTCGGAAGAAAAAGTAGAACTTACCAGTCCCTCTGAATTTAAAGCAGGCAGCAAGGTTGTTTTAAATGGACAGAAAATGAAGAAACTTCATGAAGGCATGGAAATCAAAAGAACCTTGAATCATCCAATGATCGAACGGATTGATGAAGGATTAAAACAGAAAAAGAAAGAAAATCTTAAGGGAAAAATCATAATTCAGAAAGATCAGTGTGCTAAACTCATTCTCAAAGACGGAGAAGATCACGTAGAAGTAATTGGTCCAGTGATCGAAGAAGCGCAGAAAAATGGTGCCATGCCAGCAGATATTGAGAAGCTTCTTAAGAAAACAGGACAGACCCACTATACATTTGAAGAATTAGAAGTTGATCTTGGAGAGAACTTGTTCGTACCAGGTTCTGTGCTCAAGAAACTAAGAAAAGAAGCATTTGCACAGATGGATCAGACAAAGATTTTAAAATACAGAAGAACTTACGAAGATCCAGTCAAAGAAAATGATGTAGCAAGCAGTCAGGAACAGGAAGACAGCAAGATACAGATTGCAGTTTCTATGGAGAACCTTGAGTATCTGGATATTGTAACAGAAGACAGGGAAGTAATGAAGATCTATCTTTCATGGATGGAACTCAAACAGCAGGAGGATCCACAATCTATCCTGAATAAAATAAAGACCGCAGGAAAACAGTGTTATCTGATGCTTCCACAGATTGCAAGAAAACGTCAGATGGAAGAATTAAAGGCAAAGAAAGATCTTATATTTACAAATGAAATTGATGGGCTGCTCGTACGCAATTTAGAAGAATTTTCATGGTTGATCGAAGAAGGATACCAAAAGGAAATGATCGCGGATTACATGTTTTATGGATATAACAAAGAGGCTGTCAAAGAATACCAAAGATTATCAGGTATTCAAATTCGAATGACGTATCCATCGGAATTAAACAAAAAAGAGATGGAACAGTTAGAACTTCTGAATGCGGACCTATTCCTCTATGGTTATCAGCCATTGATGGTGTCTGCACAATGCGTGAAGAATAATCTTCGAGGATGTGATAAGACTCCATCTTGGCTGACATTAAAGGATCGTTACAATGCAAACTTCTTCGTTCACACAAGTTGTTGTGACTGCATCAATGAGATTTATAATGGAAAACCATTGTGGGTTGGAAATGAAGCAGGGATTCTTAATGATCTTCATCCATCCGTGATCCGTTTTCATATTACAAGAGAAAATGAGGTGCAGGTCAAGGAGATTTTAAATGCAGCGAAATCTATACAGAAAGGGGAAAGAGCTTCTCTTGCCACAGAATATACGACAGGGCATTTAAAGAGGGAAGTTTTATAAAACCATATGATAGACATTATTACTACGATAGCAAAATATCTGATCATCATTATGTGTCTGATCTATACACTGTCATGTTATACAGTATTTCGTCCAAAGAATAGAGATAGAAAGGAAGACCTGTTAGACAATCAGGTCATCTATATGTTTGTATTTTTATTCTTATGTTACACGGTACTGTTTTTGCAGGAATTTGAATTAAAGATCTTGATCTTTTTTGCGGCACAAGTGATCTTTTTCGAGATTTTGATGATCGTATTTCCGAGAATCTATAAAAGATGTTCAAGACCGCTGATCAATAACACCTGTTTTTTGTTAGGAGTTGGGTTTGTGATCTTAACAAGATTATCATTTGATCTGGCAATGAAACAGTTTGCGATCGCGGCAGGAAGTGTGATCGTGACAAGTTTTATTCCATTGATGATGCATAAGATCACGATCTGGAATAAATTTGGATGGCTTTATGCAGTGGCAGGATTTTTACTATTGTCTACAGTATTCGTGTTTGGTATCAACAAGTATGGGGCGTATAACTGGGTCAGCATTGCGGGACTTAAATTTCAGCCTTCTGAATTTGTAAAGATCATCTTTGTGTTCTTTGTTGCAGCACTACTTTCTAAGGCAAAGGAATTTAAAGATCTGGTAAAGATCACAGTGATCGCAGCACTTTATGTATTAGTGCTTGTTGTTGAGAAGGACTTAGGCGGAGCGTTGCTTTATTTTGTGATCTATCTGATGATGCTTTATGTTGCAACCGCAAAAGCAAGTTACTTATTTGGCGGTTTGGCAGCAGGATCTGTGGCTGCTATTATTGCAGATAAGATCTTTACTCATGTACAGATCCGTGTAGCGGTATGGAAAGATCCGTTTTCCATGATCGAAGGAAGAGGACTTCAGGTCTGTCAATCCTTATTTGCTATTGGAACTGGAAGCTGGTTTGGAATGGGGCTTGGAAACGGACGGCCGTTTGATATTCCGGTCAGGGAATCAGACTTTGTCTTTTCTGTGATCTGTGAAGAATTTGGTGTGATCTTTGGAATCTGCCTGATCTTCGTTTTAATGAGCAGTTTTATCCTCTTTATGGATATTTCCACAAGAAGCAGAAAATTGTTTAACAAATTGTTATGCCTTGGATTCGGAGTTTGTTTCTTATTCCAGGTATTCTTAAGTATCGGTGGTGTGACAAAATTCATTCCATCCACTGGAGTTACGATTCCACTCGTAAGTTATGGAGGAACCTCTGTGATCAGTACTTTGATCATTTTTAATATCATACAAGGATTACATATGTTAGCAGATAGCGAGGAAGAAGAATATGAGCATATTAAGGCACAAGAATCAGAAAAACAATATACAAGACAAAACAACCGAAAGAATCAGTAAGATAAAGAAGAAAAAGAAAAAAAGAGCAAATCGCCAGATTCTGCAGATTACTTATATATTTGTTGTATCATTTTTGGCATTGATCGCTTATATTGCACATTTTGTTGCGGTAGATAGTAAAAATGTGATCACGAATGCGCATAACCGGAGATTACAGTCTATGGCAGAGAAAGTAGTACGAGGAAAGATCATCAGTAGTGATGGAAAAGTGCTGGCACAGACACTTACTGAAAATGGATCAGAGATCAGAGATTATCCTTATGGCAGAATGTTTGCACATGTTGTAGGATATAACGATAAAGGAAAGTCAGGACTGGAATCTGTATGTAACTTTGATCTATTAAAATCGGATGCGAACTTGATGACACAGATCACAAGCAGCTTAAAAGGTGAGAAAAGTATAGGGGATAATGTATACACAACATTAAATACCAAAGTTCAGAAAGCAGCATATTATGCTTTGCAGGGACAAAAGGGAGCGGTTGTTGCGATGGATCCAGAGACAGGAAAGATCTACGCAATGGTATCCAAACCAGATTACAGACCAGCTTACGTCAAAGAAAACTGGACAGAATTAAATACAAGCAAGAATTCTTTGTTGTTAAACCGTGCAACGCAAGGATTATATCCGCCAGGATCAACATTTAAAGTTGTGACGGCATTAGAATATATGAGAGAACATAAAAACACATATAAGAATTTCAAATACCATTGTACTGGATATACAACGGTTGGAACTTTAAAGATTCATTGTTATGGAGGAGAAGCACATGGAACGGTGAATCTTGAACAGGCAATCGAGAAATCCTGTAACTGTGCGTTTGTGCATATGTCAGAAGAGATCAACAAAGGAAAACTCGCAAGTCTTGCAGGAGATCTGATGTATAATTCGAAAGTTCCGATCAATCTTCTTGCAAACAGCAGTCGTTTTGTTCTTGATAAGAAATCAGGAACTAATGAGATGGCACACACTTCGATCGGACAAGGTCAGACTTTGATCACACCACTTGAAAATGCGATGGTCATGTCTGCGATCGCCAATGATGGAGTTGTGATGCAGCCATATCTGGTAGAGAATGTAAAAAATATCGACGGTGGAGTGATCAAGGAAACAAAAGCATCAAAACTATCAGAACCTTTAGAGGCATCGGAATGTGAGACATTAAAGAAAATGTTGAGAAAAGTTGTCACAAAGGGAACTGGAACAAGAGCTTATTCTTCACACTATAATGTATATGGAAAGACAGGATCAGCAGAATATAACAGCGCGAAAGATTCCCACGCATGGTTTATCGGATGTGCCGAAAGAGGCGGGAAGAAGATCGTAGTCAGTGTTCTTGTAGAGGGTGGAGACTCTGGAGGACGAGTTGCGGCACCGATCGCAGATAAAGTATTTCATGCATTTTTAGATTGATGTTTTCAAAAGAGTAAAACAGATAGCAGTTGAAATCAGTTCACAATAC
>OGOW01002549.1_pt1 | contig 14277 bp, 22 predicted proteins | sample 1552781 | NCBI WGS metagenome assembly OGOW01 (sample SAMEA2580145, study PRJEB22360) | human gut metagenome | biome: human gut; feature: human-associated habitat; material: faeces | place: Denmark | collected 2008/2010
TAGAACAAACAGATGAAAGGAAGCATTCATGAAAAAGAAAGTACTTGCAGCAATTTTGATTGCAGTAGGTGTTCTGACAGGATGTGGAAACACAGAACCTATTTCTTCCCCTATCCAGACTGTGGAAGCAGAGCCTATTGCTACTGATATCCAGGAGGTTGAACAGCCCGGTGCGACAGAGGAAGCCAATGAGAATCATGACCATATGTACCGCAGTGAGCTTACCAATGAATGGATCGATGAGAGCCTGAAGGATCAGCGTCCCATCGCCGTAATGGTAGATAACGAGAAGACCGCACTTCCTCATTTCGGTGTGGCAGATGCAGATGTAGTATATGAGATCATGAACAGTACCCTGAATGACAGAATTACACGTTTCATGGTAGTGGTAAAGGATTGGGATAAGATCGAGCAGCTGGGCAGTATTCGTAGTGCCCGCCCTACCAACTTCATGCTGGCAGCAGAGTGGAACGCAGTTCTGTGTCATGATGGTGGCCCTTTCTTCATCAATGACTGGGTAGCAAAGGATTATTCCGCAAACTTCAGCGGTGGCTTTGCCCGTTACAGCAACGGTAAGGCAGCAGAGTTCACCGAGTATATCACTTACGATAAGTACACCAACACCCAGAAGGGCAAGACCTATGATGGTCTGAAGCAGCGTTTTGAGAGTTCCAGATATACCACGACTTACAATGATTATTATCAGGGACCTCACTTCAAGTTCGCAGATGCAGAGGTTACCTTTGCTGACAGAAACGATGCGATCAGTGCAACCACTATTGAGCTTCCCTTTAAGCATAACGGTTCTACTCTGAAGTACAACGAAGAGACCGGAACCTATGATTATTATGAGTATGGTTCTGCGCACAAGGATGCAGCCAGCGGCGAGCAGCTGACTTTTGAGAACGTTATCCTGCAGAATACCACTTTTGCAGATTTGGGCGAAGGTTATCTGATCTACAATGCGATCGATTCCGGACGCTCCGGTTACTATATCACCGAGGGTAAGGCAATCGAAGTGAACTGGACCAAGTCTTCCGAGAATGCGATCACACATTACTATGATGCGAAGACCGGCGAGGAGATTGAAGTAAATACCGGTAAGACCTACATCTCTCTGATTCCTTCCGATGGTTGGAACAATGTTGTGATCAAATAAATACAGTCATTATGATAAAAGTAATAAGATCCCTTCCGTGGTGTTATCACCGCGGGAGGGATTTTTAGTCCGATAAGATAACTCGATCAACGCGTCAACGTTTGATTTGATGTATATGTATGACAAAAAATAAGCGTTTTATATGCAATAACCCTAAAAATCTCATGGATATCACTGAAAACTTGACTTATAATAAAGCGTAGTAAAAAGGTTTAGGAGTAACAGAAATGAAGACTGCAAAAAAGTATAATCCGGATCTGATCCTGCATGGAAATCTGATCCGTGCAATATTATCTCTGGCGATCCCGGTGGTGATCAACAGCTTTTTACAGACCATGTATAATCTGACAGATACTTACTGGCTGGGGAAGATCGGCACGGAGCAGCTGGCAGCGATCAATCTGGTAACACCGATGCAGAATATCATTACGAATTTCGGCAGTGGGATCACGGTGGCAGGTGCTGTTCTCATCGCCCAGTTTATTGGTGCGGGTGAAAAGGAGGACGCCAGATCCATGGCGAATCAGATATTCATCTGTGCCATGGGTTTTGCGGTAGTCTGTGCAGCGCTATGTTTTCTGGGGACTCCGGCGATCGTGAACTGGCTGGGAGCTGACGGAGGCACGGCATATTATGCGAGAGTCTACCTGAGGGTAGTTATATGGGATATGCCCTTTTTGTATATGGTGAACATATTCTCCGCGGTACATCAGGCACAGGGAGATACGGTGAGACCTATGTTATTGAATCTGGGAGGCATTACGCTGAATCTGTTCCTGGATCCGTTTTTTATGATCATTCTGGATATGGGCACGGCCGGAGCGGCACTAGCAACACTTTTGGCAAAAGCGGTGCCTGCTACGGTGGCATTTGCACTTTTGTGCAGACCGGAAAATGACATCTGCTTAAACCGCAGATATATGCGCTTACAGAAGGAAAAACTTGGAATGATCCTGAAGGTCGGACTGCCTACCGCTATCGGAGGCAGCACCATGCAGCTCGGCTTTCTGCTTATGAGTAAAAACGTATTTGTCTATGGAACGGAGGCGATGGCAGCTTACGGCATCGGCAACAAGGTCAACGGCCTGATCACCCTGCCTTCCAACGCGATTGGTTCGGCAACAGCCACGATCGTTGGACAGAATATGGGAGCAAAACAGCCGGAGCGTGCAGAGCAGGGATATCGCTTTTCTATGTGGATATCGGTTGTATTTTTGTTCATAGGTGGTATGATCTTATCAAGAGATATGATCTCCACGGCGATCGTCAGTATTTTCTCCAAAGATGCAGAGGTCGTGGGAATGGCAGCAGATTTTTTAAGCGTGATGGCATTGTGGTGCTTTACCAACGGAGTATATAATACGACCTCCGGGCTGTTCCAGGGAACCGGACACACAGAGGTAACGATGGCGATCGATGTGACGAGGCTGTGGGTGTTCCGGTTTGTGACGCTGTGGTTCTGCGAGAGCATTCTGCATATGGGCGTGCGCAGTGTCTGGTATTCCGTGGTGATCAGTAACGGTATCTCTTCCCTGATCCTGTATGTTCTGTACCGCTGTGGTATCTGGAAGAAGACGCGGATCAAGGTGGGAAAAGAAGCTGCTTAAGGAGCACCATGGAGAGTAAGAGAAAAAATAAGAAGAGTCTTGTAGTATATATAAGCATCGTTGTAGTACTTTTGCTGCTTCAGGTCATTGCCTGGAACAGCAGAAGCTTCAGCGATGCTTATATTGCTTATATTTTCCCCATCTGGGTCAATGCCTATGGCAGGATCATGGGAAGCTTCCCATTTTCCGTGGGAGAATGGATGATCGTGGCGGGGATCGCTGTTGTAATATCAGCGGTTCTGTTGGGGATCAGTATGATCTTTCCGGGATGCAGGCATTCGGCAAAGTATTGTCGCGGTGTTAAGAGGTATTTTCGGTTTTTTGCTTGGGTGCTGCTATTCGTGTTTGCAATAATGACTTTGAATTGTACGATGATTTATCATGGTTCTACCTTTTCGGAGAAATATTTCGGAGAGGAAGAGGGGCAGCAGGACGTAACGTTGCAGGAGCGGACGGAGGAGCTGCTCAGGATTTATAACGATATCGTGTCCCATTGCAATGCACTGAGTATGGAGATGGAGCGGGATGACAGCGGTGCTGTGGTATATTCCGGAGGTGTGGACAGCAAGGGGAATGCGGTGGATATGGCAGGGAAAGCCATCGATGCGATGCAGAACCTTGGGAAAAGCTATGCCCAGCTGGATGGTTATTATCCGAGACCGAAGGCTATGTTTTTCTCGGATTTTATGTGTCAGATGTATATGTGCGGGTACTATTTCCCGTTTTCCATGGAAGCAAATTATAATGATGTTATGTCTATCATGAAGAAGCCGGCGACTATGTGCCATGAACTGGCGCATATCCGGGGATATATCTACGAGGATGAGGCGAATTTTATTGCGTTTCTCGCCTGTGTGGAGTCGGATGATGTGGCATTTCAGTACTCGGGATATTTAAGCGTCCTGAATTATGTGGCGAATGATCTGTACAAGACGAGACTGGCGGATCCTGAGAGCTATGCGGCAGCCAGGGAGGCAGTGCGTCCACTGCAGGTATTGCAGCAGGTGCGGGAGGACAATATCTTCGTCACAGAGGCGGAATGGGAGAGGATCAACGGAAAAGCGGTAGTGGACACGGAGACCGTGGACAGTGTCTCAGATACTCTGACGGATGCTTCTCTGAAGCTGAACGGTGTGTCGGACGGCATGGTCAGCTACAACCGGGTAGTGGAGCTGTTGTTACAATGGTACGGCCAACGAGGGGAGTACTAACCGAAACATTTGTAGGAGATAGAGGAATAATTGCAAAAATTTAAATTTTTTTCTATTAACCACTTGACATTTGATCGGAATTTATGTAAACTACGATTGTTGTGACGCAGAGCAGTCATGAAATACAGATTGCAAGAAGGATTAAGACGCGGGCCCAGATAGCTCAGTTGGTAGAGCAGAGGACTGAAAATCCTCGTGTCACTGGTTCGATTCCGGTTCTGGGCATTTCGCAGGACACCATTTATTAAAATGGCCGCCCTGCTTCATATATAAACATGCGGGTGTAGTTCAATGGTAGAACACCAGCCTTCCAAGCTGGATACGTGGGTTCGATTCCCATCACCCGCTTTTAAAAACCCTTGATTTTTCAAGGGTTTTTAATTTTCATGTTGCATTTCATGTTGCATCCATTCCAAAAAGTTGCGTCGATTCTCTTTAGTATCCTTTTTATCAAACAAAAGTCTCCAGGCATTATATTTTTCATAATTAAAAGTTTCGGAACCCGGATCAACAATGCCATCGAAGAAATTATCGATTGTATTATCCACTTCGATTCTGGCCTGTGGGAAAGTCTGAGTATATACTTTCTTCATTACTTTATCTGATTTCCACCCGCCGCGCTCCTGAGCGTATTTGTCCGGGATCTGCAACCATGCCATAACGGAAGCGTTCAGGTGCCGGAGATCATGGAAGGTCATGTGATGGAAATGATGCTTGTCCAGGAACTTGATCCATTTGTGATATAGCTGGCGGCCGTTGAATGGAACTAACACATCTCCTGGGACGGTATCAATCAGCTGCTTTATATAGGGTGGAATCCGATGTGTACGGTTGCGGTATTTATTCTTAGCGATTTCCTTGGTCACGGGGCGCCCATGTACGTCTACGACAACCTCAACGATTCGAATATAGTCTCCAGAGATCGATTTTGACTTGGTAAGTCCACGGACCTCTGACATAGAGAAACTGAGCCAGGCAGCAAGAAGCACAGCAAGTTCAATCTCGGTACCCTTGACGGCGGGCAGTAGTTCTTCAGCAGACAACAGATCCGGGACACGGTCCGGCACTTCCGGAAGTTCCACAGAGTAGACCAGTGCCTTGTGAAATTTATGTAGAGTAGCTGCAACAAGCCCCCACTCATTCTTTAAGCGTTTAGAACTGATGGGCTTTCGCTTATTTCGTCCGCAGGACATACGCTGTGATTCCATGTTTATGGCTTCCTGTAGAATTTCCTCATCGAGATCAGAAAGCTTCATATCCATAATGTCCTGGAAACCATATTTCTGAGTGCATTCATACTCCTGGATCGTAGTGGGAGACCGGCCAAGTAACTTACGTGACTCAATGTATATGCTGATGGCCTCATACAGAGTCATATCCAGCTTTTTCTCGGCAGAAGTCTTGTTCTGCTCATCTGCCTGCTGCTTTAGTTTTTCGGCTTTCGTAAGCTGGAACTGTGCGGCGAGAAATTCGGCTTCCTTTTTGGTGGGAGCAGTAAAGGACTCATAGATCCTCTGCATTTTTTGCTTACCATTAGAAAGGATAACTGGGGAGCCATTAGGATTATAAATCGGTTCTGAGTGACTGTAGGCCTTACAATTCCAGTTTCCGCTCGGAAGTTTATGTGCTTTTGCCATAGTATCATCCTCCTTTTAGGGCATAAAAATGCCCGGTGGGTTGAAATTTCACCGGGAAAATGATAAAATGCACTTGTTCAAGGTGATTTATCGGTTTACCCGGTAATCGGATCAGCTCTGGCGCGCCAACGCTGGGGCTGATTTTTTATGTAATTGCACCGGTGCAACTAATCCAGTGAATTAAAGGCATCGATAAGAGCATCCTTGTTAGGGGCGTCATCACAGATCAAAACATACTGATCATGGATAGCGGAGGGAGTGATATCAACATTGAAACCTTCAAGCATTACTTTTCCAGTGGACACCAGATCCTTATATTTCTCGGAATCGGTGTCATATTCGTAGATCTCGACATTGCAATCGGTATATTTCACACCGCTGATAGCTCCGATCATTTCTCCGGCCATTTCAATTCGTTCACCACTGACAAGATCAGAGGATTCCAGGTACTCGCACAGGGCTTTCAGAGATTTTGTGGTTTCCTGCGGAGAATAGTTGCTTGCGATGCTGTCGATTTCAGCCTGGATGGTCTCGTTTAGAGATTCTACGGCAGCAGTCATATCTTCCGGAGCTGTAGTATCTATAGATTCTGATGTAGCGGTTTCGGCTGTGGCAGGTTCACTGGTAGCAGATACATCTGCGGGAGCTGCACCGCAAGCAGTACAAAAGATAGATGTTGCAATTAACAGAGTACAAATTTTCTTTTTCATATAATTTCCCCTTTTCATATTAGTATTTATATCAGCTCCAACACGGAAACCGGGTCGAAGTAGATAACATAATTATCATATTGCACGCAGACACCGTACTTGCTCCGATAGCACTGCAGAGCTTCCTGCAGAAACTCCTCTGTGACACCCAGGTAATCAGCCATCTCATAAGAGGTAGTATAGTGTGCTTTGTGGCAGGAGATGATGCCGTGTAGTCCGATCAGTTTGTTGTAACTCCAGAGACGCGCCCGGAGCTCCTGCTTGCGGTTGGCATCGGAGGACTGATCGATAATGTCTCCGACGGTAGTGTGGTAATGTCCAAGCTCTTCGGCCAGCGTGCATTTCTTTTCGGTTTCATCCAGATCGTGTTTGATAGCGATCCGATTTCCTTTTATTCGTCCGCAGTTTGCGCGGAGCGGCTTCTCTTTTGTGATCAGGTGCTGTTTATCAGCCTCGATAAGTAAATCTGTGTATGTAGTCAATAAAATCACCTCATCATAGTTGTATAAAAATGTCTGTGCGATAAAACGGACTAGAAGTTCTCATCATCCATGATATCATCATCATGCTTCTGATCTGCTGCGGAAGCTCCGGAAATCGCATGTGCCGCATTTGGATCTAAAGCAGAGGCAGCAGGAGCCGCCAGAGGAATAACCTTGCCAGCCTTTTTCTCTGCGGTAGAGCGTTCCCATTCTTTGGTCAGTGTGAAATCTACCATTTCTCTGCCGTGGTCATCGAGATCACGATATTTCTTTATATGGTCATATTCTGCCAGCGTAACATCGTTTTGTTGTGTCGTTATTTTTACAGAATCTTGAAAAAGATAATTAGCATCACAATTTAGACCTTCAATAATTTTAAATAGAATGGGCTCCTTTGGTGAACTAACATCATTTTCATAGTTAGAAATAGCACCAACTGTTACACCAAGCATGGTAGCCAATTCATTTCTTGACAACCCATTACGTTCACGAAGTTCTTTTATCCGACTTCCTATACTCATTTCAACACCTACCTTCGAGTTCTTTTAATTGTATGGTATAACAAAAATCTTAGTACGTCAATATAAATGATAAGAAAATTGTAAAAACAGTATTGACAAAATAAGAAACTTATCATAGACTATGAAATAACAAGAAACTTATCACAGAAAGGAGGAAAATAAGTTGCTTGATATTGCTACATCAAACAGCATTGTTGCGGAGAATGTAAATCACATCATAAAGGAAAGAAATCTGAAACAGTCAGCCATTGCACAGAAGGCTGGTTTTACACCGCAAGAGTTCAATGCAATGTTAAAAGGAAGAAAGCTTATGAGAGCAATAGACATTGCTTCGATCTTGGATGTTTTGGGGGTAGATGCCAATGAACTTTTTAAGAAGGAGGAATAACCAATGAGTAAAGTAGATGAGCTGATAGATGCACTGGCGGAGCATATCAAAAAGCGTATCGATGAAGGTAATGACATGGAGAATGAGATCACCGAAAAGACGAAGGCTCTCGCAGAGCTGGTGTCCGCAAGAGCCAAGGGATATTAGTCGAGTGCATTGTTATTCAACTCGACCAGTTTGTTGTAGATTTCCTGCATGAATTCTGCAACATCATGCCCATTGTCTTTGGTGGGGGCATAAGTGGTACTAGACATTTTGGCAACAGTAATATCTCTGACAACGTCAATAAGGTATTTGTTGACTCTGGGATCCATAATGAATACCTCCTTTCTACAATTAATCGAAACAAATGTTCTGCAATAATTGTAGAAAACAAATGTTCGTATGTCAAGATAAAAAATACAATATATGCACATTTCATTTTAAAACAAACAAGATATTGTGCATTTTATAGGGAAGGAGACAGCAGGAATGGATAAATTCGAAGAGATACTTTCAGAGATTCCGCAGGAGATCAAAACACTAGAAGTAGATGTGGAAAAGAAGATCTTTCGTCTGAATGGAATTGACTTTGCCGAGGGATGCGATTTCTTCTCGGTGGAATGCCAAGGAGGAGAAGGTTTTCACGTCAGAATGGAACTGAATAAGAAAATCGTATGCACAAACTATGATTTTTGGAATCACAAGCAGGTAGGAGAACCTAAAGTGAGAGAAAAGAAATAACCCAGGATACTGAGAATATCCGGGGTCATTTCAGAGGTGGCTACAGTAATTCAAAAGATACATTTCCACTTACGTAAGTGGATCGAATGAAAATATAGCCGGCATCTTCAAGCTCTTTGATAGCTACTTTGGCAGTGGCTTCGGTAAAACCGTTTTTAATAAGATCTGAATTAGTAAATGTGGTTTGATCAGAAGCCTGAAGAATTCCCAAAGCTTTCTCAGACAGAGAAGTCATAGAAGCATAGCTCCTTTCTTTTGTACTTGGCTCTGGCAGGAGCCTGTAAAAACAGTATAGGAAAAGGGAATACGAGATGCAAGAGATTTTATAGGGAAGGAGGAAGCAGGAGTGAATGATATCGAAAGGGCATTAGGAATAAAACAGAGTGCAACAGAAGAAACGCTCCAGAGCATTGACAGTACTCTGAAGCGTATAGAAGCTATTCTTCTGGATCACATGAAAAGCCAATCTTGCGCTTTGGACGTTCAGGATCCTTCGGAACAGACGTAAGTAAAAAATTAAGCTGATTTACGTGCTGAACTAAAGTAGAAAGTTTGCCATTTACATATCCAGTAAAAACCATGAGTACAGGCATACGATAATCTATTTCGGTAACTTGCATCATTACAGACTGACCAAAACTGGTAAGCCACAATTCTACTTCATGCTCGTTATCGAGAGAAGACTCAAAGCCTTCAACGATTTTTTTTAAGTGTGCAAATTGCGTATCGGCATAAACGTAATCTGAGTCATTTGTAGGGGTGGGTATGTAAGGTATAACCGGAGTTGGAATTTTAAAATCCATATAATGTTCTCCTTTCTTTTGTACTCGGCTCTGGCAGGAGCATGTAAGTACAGTATAAGAAAAGAAGTGATCATATTCAATATAACCATGCTTCGATTTATCGAACAAACCACTTCGGAGAATCGAAGTTAGTAGCAAGATTTTAGAAGAGTATACACGCATGGGAGTTAATTTGCAATGGATCAGCAGTAGGGAAGGAGGCAGCAGTAAGTTTGGAAATTAATGAAAGTAAGTTTATAGGGACATCCAAAATAAGTATTACGATTACGATGAATGCGGAAGACTGGGAAACAATACAAAAATCAAAAAGTTGGGAAAATATTGTGAATTTTGTAGAAGAAGCTGAAAGCATTAGAGCAATGCGTAAGGTTGATAAGAAATTTTATGGGGAGGAGGCAGCAGGAATGGAGAGAATCGACAGACTATATGCTCTCTTAGAGCGTGATGACATTGATGAGGACACCAAGGCGGCACTGCGGTGGGCGATTTTTGAACTGGAGAGGAAGTGAAAAGGATGCCGAAATCCAATTTCTTGAAAACAGAATCTGTGAGAATGAAATATGAGGCCAGGGCTCAGGCAGGAATCAGACGGTACATGTCACTGCGCCGGATCACGGACGATAAGATCGCGGCAAAGCAGAATGTGCAGGCAAGGACGATTCAGAACCGCATAAAGGATCCAGGATCTATGCAGTTGAGGGATCTGTGGGATCTGGCAGAGATTCTGGATGCTCCGGTCGGAGAACTGGCCGGGGGAGATCTGCCGGAGGAAATGATGGCAAAGCTAATGAAGATGAAATTTGACTAAAGATTTCGTGCCGTGCCCTGTACGTGGTGTTACCCGACACCACACTCCCCTTTTACACAATTAGCGTGTGTGTCCAGGTTTCCCCACCTGGGCACCACGTAGAGGGCATGGACAAGCATAATAGATCACGTTCTGTGCGTGGTGTATTTAGCACCACATACCCATTGACGGCATGTCACTGCTATGACGGCATGCCGACCTCCTTCCGGTGGACCCGGTTAGATCAGCGCCGGGCACCACGCAGAGGGCGTGATCAGAAAGGATAAGTATGAGAGACATCAGTTATTTTGTCAGCGAAGTTTTACGGTACAAAGATGGCCACGAATACTGGGAGGCATGTAATTTACAACTGGCTACGCAGGTCTATGAGGAAGTAAAGAAGTCAGTCCCGGAGGCTAAGTATTATAACTTTGAAGGTTTGCAGATTATTACGACAAATGATAAACAGAGGAAATCCTTATTGAGCACGATGGAACTTATGGAGGATCTCTGTAATAGCAGACTGGCCGCAATACAGAAACTGAGAAAACAGATATACGGAGGGGATGCGGATGTATAAAGATATTGTGATATCACTCCTCGGAGCGTGGATTTTGAGGGATGTTTTTAGGACAACAGAGGTAGGAGAGCAGATCGCCATAGTCATGGGCTTGGCGGCTATGCTTTTTATTTTTTGCCTTTTTTGCGAGGATCAGGTGGAAAAATGGCAAGAATACCGCCAGAGAGTACAGGATCTGGAGCAGAGACTGGAGCAGCTGAGAGGAGGAAAAACCGGTGAGAGAAGAGAGAGCACAGGAAATATTACAGATGCTGGAGCAGACACCGACGCAACCGCTTAGAATCCTGATCCCGCATGAGGCAGACGAGGTGATGTCCTATGTCCTCCGAAAATACCGATCTGCGCACCGCGTGGAACTGCATAATGGCATCCATTACATTACTGTCACAGACGAGGCGGTGAGTGTCATCCTGGACCGCCTGCAGCGGGAAAGAGCAGACTTTCAGAGGACGCTGGAAAAGTATGACGAGGATATCCGCGGTGTGGAATATCTGCTCGAGAATCCGCAGAAAAGACATTACTGGTCGCGGAGCAGTTACATAGTGCCTCCGGCATATTCGGAACAATAAAAAAGCCGGCATTTGGCGATGCCGGCCAGCTCACAGAGCTACTTAAATAGACAAGATTATTGTAACTCTGTAAGCCAAAAAAGTCAAGAAAAACGGGGCTTTTCAAAGCCCCTGCGCACTTGATAAAGATATTAAAGTTAGGATACAGAGACATGGTAAATCGCAAAAAAATAAGACTGAGGAACGGGGACATCCTGGACGTGGAAGAGTACCACGATGGCAATTATGGATCTCCGGGAAAGACGAGGCGGAAGAAGGAGAAACCGACCAAGGAACAGATGAGGCTGATCAATCAACGGAATAAGGCGAAGAGATGCCGCTGGAGGTTGATACAGTACTTTGATCAGGGAGATTTGTTTATCACATGGACATACGAGGTCAAAAATAGACCGCCGAATATGGATGGAGCATTGAAGGACTTCCGGGCGGCAATCGGAAAAATCAGAAAGGCATACAGAGGGTTGGTAGTACAGCTCTACTGGATCCGCAATATCGAACGCGGTACCAAGGGAGCCTGGCACATCCACCTTGTGATCAAACAGACACCGGAGGGAGATGCAGCGGCTATCGTAACCAAGGCATGGACCAAGGGCGGCACCTACGTGGCGGAGATCCGGAACAGCAAGTTTACCGGGGATGATATGGAGCAGCTGGCAGACTACCTGACCAAGGACGAGCACACAGCGGAGATCAAGGCGGACGGCACACCGGGCAAACCCAGAATAGCGGAGTCATCCTATAATACCAGCCGTAACATGCCGCTTCCGGAGCCACGGACGGACAAGCTGGTCCGCTGGAAGCCGGAGGTGAAGCCACCAAAGGGATATTACATAGCCAGGATCCATGAGGGCATCAATCCGGTCACGGGATTTTTGTACCGGAGTTACACACTGATCAGGTTAAAAACACAGGAGCGGAAGAAACCGCCGAACAGGGTAAGGAGGTGTTAATTTTGGAAACTATAGAAATGTATGTGAGTACTACTCTTCATGGATCCGCAAAGAGGACCGGGAAGGTAATGTATACTCTCCGGATGAAAATGGGAGAAAAGCAGTACTATGAGAAACCGGCGGAGATAGGAAAGGCGGACGGGACAGCCAACCGGCTGGTGCTGTGGAGTATCTGCCGGGCACTGGAGCGTATGCGGGGCAAGAGAACGATCCTTATCTACATGGAGAATACTTACGTCGCATCCGTGATCAATCAGGGATGGGTGGAGACATGGGAACGGAATGACTGGAAGAACAGCAGAGGGAATGAGATCAAGGATGCGGATCTCTGGAAGGAGATACTGGAGAAATCCCGGAAAATGCGTCATGACATCGCTGCTGTGGCCGGACAGCATGAGTACTCCGATGTATTTGCCTACAATATGTCTAAAATAAACGCAGAATATAACATTTTTGCAAAAGTAGAGTTCGAAGAGGTAACACCAGTACATGACAGGTGTTAGAGACGATTTTGTTGACGTCAACAAAACATAAAAAATATAACAATTTGACAGAAAAGTGAACCGTACACAATGCTTGTACGGTTGAACTACCGAGAAAAATTCGGTAGTTGCACCGGTGCAACCGGGGAAAGGAGATTATATGTGGGATAAATTTGGAGAATTTGACTCTGTGGAAGAACTGAACAGAGCGGCAGCAGGTCAGAAGGAAGAAGGGGATGAAGAGGCGCTGATTGCCCTGGCGGTTGAAAATGGTCTGACCAAGGAAGATGCACTGGACTACATGGATGGTGTAGTAGATGAACTGGCATCTCCGCTGATGGCCTCACAGGGAAAAATCAAGATCGAAAGTGCGGAACTGAAGCCAAAAGAAATCATGGAGGACTGGGTGCAGTATATCCTGATCCGAATCACAGAAGATCCGGAGATGCAAAAAGCAGTACGGCGGAAGGGGAAGAGCCTGGAAGGCTGTATAGCTGCCCTGCTTACCTGGTCATTTAAACATCAGATTCCCGTTGACCAGAAAATCATGACGGCAGCAGGAGTGAAAGCCGGCCGGTGCACGCTGGGGATCCCGGGGATGGCAACGGCCAAGAAGATCATAACGAACTACTACATTGGAAAGTAGGCGGAGAATATGAAAAAGAAAGCAATCGAAAAGATTCCTTACCTGACACTTCCGGAAACCAATAAGAACCGTAAGGTAAAGTATATTGCTGTCACAGCGTTCAAGAATATTGCACATGAGCAGCACCTGTTTATTGAGGTATACCGCAACAGGAAGCAAGACAAGGATGTCCCGGTGATACGGATCGTACTTACTAAAAAGGATTTCGGTAATTTTGTTCCTGAGACGGCCACATGGACCAGAGAAAAGATAGAGCCGGAACGCTATTATGGCGCTGTGTGTCTTTTATGGCACAGGAACAATGACAGAGCCGGGACCTGGGAACAGGCAATGCAGGAAAACGTCCTGTATAGTGCAAATGATTATGACCGGATCAAGAAGATATGCCATGTGACTGTCTGGAATCAAGACAGATGGCCTGAGTATATCTATGAGCACGAGAACAACATCGTCGTGACCGCCAGAAGGCAGGCAGAGCACAGAAAATACCTGCGCAGGCAGCAGGCCTTAAAGGACAGGGAAGCAAATACACCGGAGCTTCCGGAGAAAAGAATCCTTGACATGGCAGAACAGCTCTTTTTCGGAGCAAAACATTTCTTGTATTACAAAAAACACGGATGCTGGGCAGATGTTGCCTGTAGCAAGTGTGGAGGAGTTACAACCGGAAGATGGAAAGACGGGATATCTTATGAGTCGCAGTTCCAGAAACGAGTAGAAGAACCCAGGGAAGGACAGAGCGGTCATTGCCCGATGTGCGGAGAAGTCGGGGAGTATAAGTGCCAGGGAAAAGTAAAAGGCGAGCACAGCAAAAGTACGCATCTGTTTCTCGGTCAGAAGTACAAAGACAACGGCTTCGTGATGAGATACATCGAAGTAAGTAAGACATGGAATCTGCAGATGATGTGCGGAGAGAAAGGGCTGGAGATGAATGGGGCATACGAGGAACTCTCCGGAGTAGAAATCGCAAGAGCCTATTATATGCCGGGCGAGAAGGTACAGATTGACTACCACAAGCACAATCC
>OGOW01002550.1_pt1 | contig 14276 bp, 11 predicted proteins | sample 1552781 | NCBI WGS metagenome assembly OGOW01 (sample SAMEA2580145, study PRJEB22360) | human gut metagenome | biome: human gut; feature: human-associated habitat; material: faeces | place: Denmark | collected 2008/2010
AACTCATCCTCTGGTGCTGGTTTTCCAAAAAGATAACCTTGGATATAATCTGGATTTAATTTTTTGATTTCTTAAAATTCTTCTTCCGTTTCAACACCTTCAATACATACATTCAATCTCAAAGAATGTGCCATTTCAATAATATAAATCAAAATACTTCTTTCATAATTTTCTTTGTAATTAAAGAGCCTTATCTTTCATTATCATCTTGCTCTTTTCCTTTTTCATCTAATCCACCCATCATTCTTCTGAATCTAGCTTTTGTTTCTGGATCAAGTTTATCAATTTGTTCTGATACTTTTTGCTCTGCTTTTTCTAAATCTTTTTTTAATTTAGAAAGCTCCTCTTCTTTTTTGCTAACTTTCTTTTCTACTTTTTCTTCTTTTTGCTTTTCTGCACAGCAGAAAGCTGATAAACCCACTGCCAATCATAGTCTGACTGGTCGTGATAATCCTCCTTTTGTCTGTAAAGAATATTTTCAAAGCCTTCCGCATCAAGCATCGTTTGGTATGAAAAGCGCCACTGGGCAATAATTGCTAAAACAAGGCTAACGATCAACGGCGCAAACGCAACCTCAGTTAAATACATAATCTGCCAGTCCGGAATAGCCGAATACTCCGTCACAATCGGCAAAGCCATTAGTATAGCCGCAGAAAAGAGTGAAAAGGCTGTTAGCATCTGGCTGGATTGATTCAAAATGCTCTGTTCTCTTTTTTCCTCTAGATCAAAGGAAAATTTTCCAAATTCTCTTACATTTTCCATGCGAAGGAGGTCAGGGTCTTTGATTTCAGTTTCCATTTTCTTCTCATTTCTCGTAAACGACCTCGGCGTTCTGCACAAGGTCGCGGATATCAAAATTCACACTGGTGGCGGTAAAGTCCGGCGGGTTGCGGAAGGGGCGTTTCAGGTAGACTGTGTGAGTGTGGGTGCCGTCCACCTCCACAATGGCAAGCAGAAACTCCTCCGGCTTGTTCAGCCCCGTCAGGATCTCGTTTTTGGAGACGGTAACGGTCTGGGCACCCTTGGCGCGTCCCTTCACCTCGATAAACCGCAGGCAGGCTTCGCCGCTGCGCAGCCGGGGCGGGATGGTGGATTCCACATCGTAGCCCAGCTTCTGGGCACTCACATCCTGCGGCAGGTAACCGAACGCCTGCTCCAACTGCATCACCGCATTCATGGCGGCAAGCTCGATGGCACGCTTGTCACCTTGGCTGAACAGTGTGGGCTGTGGAGTGCCCATCAGCTGCCGGAGCAGCCCACCGGGCAGCACCAGCGCACCGCCCACCACCACCGGCGGGGCGGGGGAGATGAGCTTTTCCGTTTCCAGCTCTGCAAGCCGCTTCTGCATCCGGGAGGCAAGCTCTTCTGCCCGGCGGGCCGCCATCTGGGAGTTGAGCCGCGCATTGGGTTTGCCGGCAGCTTCCTTCTGCTTCAGGTCTGCCGCCCGGTAGTCCCAGTATTGGATCTCAGCGGTCAGGCGTTCTTTCACGGCTTTGGCGGTCTTATCCAGCAGCTTCTGCTTCCGGGCTTTCACCTCGGCAAAATGCTGGGGCAATAGCTGCGCGATGGCATAGCTCCGGGCACGGTTTTCTACATCGTGTTTCAGCCAGTCCTGTGCTTGAATGTAGGGCAGGGCGGTAATACGCTCTGTCTCGGTGGGGGCACGGTAATCCAGATAGGGCGCGTAACCGGCGCTGCTGGCGGTGCCGTCCTCCTTCAGCTCCACAAAGTGGACGTGCTGGGAGATAATCCGCTTGGTGCCGCCCGGCAGCAGAACGCCATCCTGAATGGCATCCTCGATGTAAAACAGCAGCCGGGGGGCGGTGCTGTCATCGCTGTCGTCCACAAAAATCGTGCCCTGCTTGAGCACCTCAGCGTTGCGCTCTCGCACCAGATCAATGACGGCTTCCAGCAGCGGATGTCCGGGGCAAAGCAATTCGGCTGGGATCATGCCCTGCACATTGCAGCGCTCTTTTTCAAAGCAGACCCGCTCGTATCGCTGCAACACTGGCTCCCCAAAGCCGATCTGCATATCCCGGCTGCGCACCGCCGCAGGCACAAAGGTGATCTCGTAGCGTCCGGTCTCGCGAGGGCGTATCTTGCCGCCCACAGAGCGGAAGGCTTCCAGAAAGAATGCCTCGATAAAATGGGGCTGCAACTTGTGCGCTTCCATCCGCTCCATCTCTTCCCGGATGGCAGAAACCTTCTGTACGTCCATGGTGTCATCCGTCAGGGCACGCTCATCCAACAGCTCCCGGAGCTTTTGCTGGTCCAGTGAGTTGTCCACAACCTGTTGCAACCGGGCACGGACGGCAGGGTCGTTGCCGTAGCGGACCGCCTCGATCAGCAGCTCCCGCAGGGGTTTGTTGTCAAAGGTCATCTTGCCCAGAATATCAAACACCTTGCCGCCCAGTGCGCCCCGTTCTTCTTCCAGCTTCTGGAACAGCCGCTGGAACACCATGCCCTCACGGGTCTGCGCCGAAACCAGATTCCACAGGTGGCACACCTCGGTCTGCCCGATGCGGTGGATGCGGCCAAAACGCTGCTCCAAACGGTTTGGATTCCACGGCAGGTCATAGTTTATCATCAGGTGCGCTCTTTGTAGGTTGATGCCTTCACCGGCAGCATCGGTGGCAATGAGGATGCGCACTTCCGGGTCTTGCTTGAACAGTTCCTCCACCTTGCGCCGCTCGTCCCGCACCATGCCGCCGTGGATGGTCACTACGGCATCGTCGTGCCCGAACAGGGTGCGAATTTTGTCGGTCAGATAGCGCAGGGTGTCCCTGTGCTCCGTAAAGATAATGAGTTTTTCCCGCTGCCCATCGGCGGCAAACATTTTGCTGTCGTCCTGCAGCAACTTAGAAAGCTCGTCCCATTTGCGGTCTACGCCGCTTACCCGCACAGCATTGGCCATCTGCTCCAGCCTTTTCAGCGTGGAAATTTCCGCCTCCATCTCCCGGATGGTGCTGGCAGCGGATGCACGGTCGGTGACGTTTTCCTCGGTCTGCTCCAGCTCGTCTGCGCTGAAATCGTCCTCATCAAAATCATCTGCGATGGTAAACTGCGTGCCGGTATCCGGCTTGCCCAGTTTTTCCTCCGCTAGAATATGCTCCAACCGTTCCCGCCTGCGGTGCAGGGATTGGTAGATGGCTTCCGGCGAGGAGGCAAGCCGCCGCTGCAGGATGGTCAGCGCAAAGCCAACGGTTGCCTTGCGATCGTTGTTCAGATTCTCTGCCCGGTTGAACTCCTCCTGCACATAGCTGGTGACCTCGGAATAAAGCTGCCCCTCGGCAGGGGAGAGGTCATAGTTGACGGTATAAGCACGCCGCTCCGGGAACAGTGGTGTGCCGTCGAATTTGAGCAGCTCCTCTTTCACAAGCCGCCGCATTACGTCCGAAACATCGATGCTCTGGTTGGAAGAACGAGCTGCACCTTCAAAACGGTCGGGGTCCACCAGCGATAAAAATAGCTGGAAGTCCTCATTTTTGCCGTTGTGCGGGGTGGCTGTCAGCAACAGAAAGTTGCGGGTGATTTCCGACAGCAGCCGTCCCAGATTAAACCGCTTGGTGTATTTGATCTCACCGCCCCAGACGGTGGCAGACATTTTGTGCGCCTCATCGCAAACGATCAGATCCCAGTCGGTGATGCGGAGCTTTTCCTGCAAAGCTTCGCTGCGTGATAGCTTATCCAGCCGTGCAATACAGAAATGCATCTCGGTGAAGATGTTGCCGCTGACGGCGGATTCAATGCGGTCGTTTGTCAATACCTCAAACCGCAGATGAAATTTGCGAAAAAGCTCGTCCTGCCACTGTTCCGCCAGATTGCCCGGCGTCACGATCAGACAACGCTTCAAATCACCGCGAGCAATCAACTCCTTGATGAACAGACCGGTCATGATGGTTTTACCGGCACCGGGGTCGTCCGCAAGGATGTACCGCAGCGGCAAGCGTGGCAGCATTTCCTGATAAACTGCAGTGATCTGGTGGGGCAGGGGCTGAATAGCCGAAGTGTGGACCGCCAGATAAGGATCAAATAGGTGCGCCAGATGGATGCGGTACGCTTCGGATACGAGGCGCATCTTATCAGCATCTGCGCCGAAACTCCACGGCAGACTGTCACCCAGCACATCCACAGTTGCCTCATCTCCACGATAGAGGATCTGACTGCCAAGCTGCCCTCGGCTGTTCTTGAATGTAACTTCCAGTGCTGCATTGCCATACCACTGCACCGCAATAACTGTCACAGTTTCCCTTGCCGCAATGCCGTTCAGCTGGCAGCCGACCGTGATCTCCTCCAGATGTGCCATGGAAGCTCCTTTCCGAATTGCCCACTGAGAACCTGTACTTTTTCAAATTGGTTAGAATACATGGAACCTTTTGTGGAAGATGAATGGGATTTGGCTGAACTCTTGCCGGAAATTGTTGCGTTTGCCGGGGTTTCGCGGTATACTGTTGTTATATGTAAAAAGCCCTGAGAATCCGTAAAAGTACGCTTTTCCGAATTCTCAGGGGCTTTTATTAAGTGGTATTTTCGAATTTCAAAGCCTTGCTGTAAAAGGTTCCAACGGGGAGATCACAGGCTTGTGCGGCTTGCTTTAAGCTCAACCGTTTGGCACGCCATGCTTTGTGGACTTCATAAAAGTTATCCGGCAAGGGACGAGGCGGCCTGCCGAATTTCACGCCCCGGGCTTTAGCGGCGGCAATACCTTCTGCCTGCCGCTGCCGGATGTTGGTGCGCTCGTTTTCGGCAACAAAGGAAAGCACCTGCAGCACGATGTCGCTTAGAAGAGTGCCCATCAGATCTTTGCCACGGCGGGTGTCCAGCAACGGCATATCCAGCACTACGATGTCGATACCTTTTGTTTGGGTGAGCAGTCGCCACTGCTCCAATATTTCTGCGTAGTTGCGTCCAAGACGGTCGATGCTCTTGATATAGAGCAGATCGTCTTTTTTCAGTTTTCGCACCAGCCGCTTGTATTGCGGGCGGTTGAAGTCCTTGCCGGACTGCTTATCCATGAAGATGTTTTTCTCCGGAATCTTCAGTTCTCGCAGTGCAATCAACTGCCGGTCCTCGTTCTGGTCGCGGGTGCTGACACGAATATAACCATAGATATTAGCCAAATGTTACTCCTTTGGTTTGCGGCATTTCTGCCATGTGATTGGTGAATCATCAATCTAACACCTCCTTGTGGCAAAATAAAAGCCTGCACAATGGCAGGCAGGCTGTATGTATGAAAAAAGCCAAGAACTGTAAAAATACATTTCTTGGCCTCGAAATCGAATAGCGAATAATAGATTAGTCGTATCTTCTCAAAGGAATATTGGAATGGTAGATCTTTACATTGTCAAGGTTGTTCATGGTCAGAAGCTCTTGAATACCCAATTCCATCATGGAGCTGTCTTCACAATTATAAGGGTTCATGACAATTTGACTGATAGAAGATTTTTTGAATTTATAATCAACATAGGGAACCAAAGCTTTTCCGCGACGGAAGAAAGATACATCGGCGATATTCGAATTGGATTTTGGAGAACGTAAAGTTTCTTCTGGAATTTTTAGAACAATACGGTATTCTTGTTCCCCGTCAAAGTGGCTGTTTTTGAAAAAGCAGCGCATATTGTTGATTGGTTCCTTAAAAGACTGAACCAGTAAAGCACGATACTTGTCTAGTAAATTTAACTGAAGAAGGTTGGAATAAACATTGAATAGATGATCTAAAAATTTGATGACACACTTTTCTTTGTCGAAATTATTATAAATTACCAATCCACGAGAAAGCCAGATATCACCTGATAATCTTTTTCCTGTGTTGGTTTTGTATGAGTTGCTACCCTCAAACATATTCCATGCAAAGTCAAAACCAATATTGACGCCTGCCGATGAAGTTGCATAATAGTTCCACATATTAAGAGAATCACAGTTTTTGGAAAGCGAGCAGGTATAAGTACGGTAAGGCATATCTTTGTATGTTTGATCAACATTAGATATGGCAGAATATGATTGACGATAACTTTTTAAATCTTCTATTATAGATGGCTGCAAAAAGAACTGTTTGAATGAGCTCGAGTAATTGCCGTTGGTAAGTACATGCTCTATCAATGGGATGATTTCGAGAAATTCAGTAGAGTCGTTCAGAAATCTCACATCAGTAAAACGAAGGCATTGTTTTTCGATTATGGATAAAAGCGTGTCAATAGTACAGTAATGACACACGTTTGATGCACCACTGTTAAGCTCATCAGAAAAAGGGTCACCTTCATATGGCGTATCCAAGAAGTGGCAATGCGAGAGTGCTAAACAAGATGCAAATACCTCGGCTTCTGTCATCTTTGTCCTTTCTACTGATAAAGCAGCTTCTGACTTCAAAATCAGGAGCTGCTTTATCAGTTGTCAAAACCCTAAAATAAATTAAATCATCTTAAAATATTTCAGCGCATCCCTTATGGCCGCTTCCTTCTCCGGTGGGCACTGAGGCTGCTTTGTATTTTCGGACTTTGCCTTGTGATGGTTCTCTCGTACCTCCAGACCGCATTTCTGCTTAACCTGCGAGATATACAGGGAAGATACTTTCAGTCCGGTCTGTTCCAACACACGGGCTTTGATTTCAGGATAAGTCGCACCCTTTTGCAATCCTGAAGTGTCCATGCCCTCCAAAGAGAACTCTACACGGACTTTTTTGGAGTCGATCTTACCCTTGGAAAGTGCAATGACACATTCGACATGCTTCGTCCTCGGGAAAAGGTCCACCGGCTGCACCTTTTCTGCCTGATACCCATGCTCTTCCAGCCACTTGGCATCCCGGGCGGCGGTGGAGGGGTTGCAGCTGACATAGACCACCCGGCGGGGGGACATGGTGACGACAGCGGAAAGGGTTGCTTCGTCACAGCCTTTGCGGGGCGGGTCGAGCATCACAACATCCGGGTGCAGGCCCTCGGCGGCAAGCTGAGAGGCCGCCTTACCAGCATCGGCGCAGAAGAAGCGGCTCTTTGCGGCTATGGTATCACCCATGCGGGCTGCATTGGCCTTGGCGCTTTCGATGGCCTCAGGCACGATCTCCACGCCGATGAGCTCCCGGCAATGGTCTGCCATGGACAGGCCAATGGTGCCCATGCCGCAGTAGAGATCCAGCAGCAGGTCATCCGGGGTCAACTGAGCATATTCTGCGGCAATGCCATAGAGCTGCTCAGCGGCCAGGGTGTTGACCTGATAGAACGACAAGGGGCCCAGCTGCACCGGAACGCCGCAGAGGGTGTCCTCAATGAACCCGGGGCCGTACAGGGTGTGGGTCTCGCTGCCCAGGATCACATTGGTGTTTCTGGCGTTGACATTGATCAGGATGGTGGCGATATCGGAAAACTGCGCAGTCAGTGCGCGGCAAAGCTCCTCTGCGTGGGGCAGCTTTGCCCGGGTGCAGACCAGACAGACCATGATCTGGCCGCTGTGGACACCCCGGCGCAGAAACACATGACGCACCAGCCCCTTGCCCGTCTGCTCATCGTAGGGCTGGATGTTGTGGGCGGCAAAGAAATCGCAGAGGGTATTGCCGATCTCGTTCAGCACATCCGGCTGCAGCTTGCAGTCGGGGCAGGGTACAATGCGGTGGGTGCGCCCGGCGTAGAAACCGATGCAGGGCTTGCCATTTTTATCACGGCCCACCGGGAATTGAACCTTATTGCGGTAGCGGTCGATCTCGGGGGAGGGGAGGGGCGGCAGCACGGGTACATCCAGCCCGCCAATGCGGCGGAAAGCATCGGTAACGCTTTCGCCCTTGGCGCGCAGTTCAGCTGCATAATCCAGATGCCGCAGGCTGCAGCCACCGCAGGGGCCGGCCACTGCACAATCTACCGGGATACGGTCAGGCGAGGGAGTCTGAATGGCATCCAGAATACCGAAAGCGTAGCGGCCGCAATCTTTGACGATGCGGATGGCGGCAACGTCACCGGGGGCGGTGCCGGGTATGAACACAGCCTCGCCGTCCGGGCTGTGAGCAACGCCGCTGCCATCGTTGGACAGGCGCTCAATGGTCAGGGTCAGCACCTGATTTTTTTGTAAGGGCATGGAAATTCTCCTTTGGAATGGGATTGGGTCAGGCTTCTTCCGAAGCGGGGGCATCTGCATTTTCGCTCTGGGCGGCAATGTATTTGCTGGGCGGCATCCCCTTGGCCCGCTTGAAGACCCGGGAAAAATAGAACTGGTCAAAGAAGCCCACCGAGATGGCGACCTCTGCAATGGAAAGGTTGCCGGCCCTCAGCAGCTTGCAGGCTTCGTTGATGCGGTATTCGGTCAGATAATCGATGGGGCTCTTGCCCACATTGAGCATAAACACCCGGTACAGATGACTGCGGGAAACGCCCACGCTCTTAGCGACATCGTCGATGGAGATGTCGTGCGAATAGTTGAACTGGATGTATTTGATGGCATTCAGCACATATTGATTGGAGGAGGAAGCGTTGTGGGGGCGCGTCTCGCTGGTCTCCTTCATCAGGGCAGAGATGAACAGGTAGAGGTACCCCACCATGGCAGCCTCATCCTGAGGTTCTAACCCACGGGAAGAATAGATGTTGGTCAGAGCTGCCCGCATTCCCTCCGGGTCCTGCGTGTGGTGCACAGGAGCAGTGTCGGTAAAGGGCAGCTGTGCCGCCAGTTTGTGAGCGCAGGCACCGTTGAAGCCGACCCAGCTGTACTCCCAGGGCTGCTGCTCATCGGCAGAGTAGCGGATGAGCTGACTGGGCCGGGCAAAGAACAGATCCCCCGGCACGACCTCAAAGGTCTTGCCGCCCACCTCAAAGGTGCCCTTGCCCGAGACCACCAGATGGATCAGGTAGTGATCCCGGATACCGGGCCCCCAGGTCTGGCCCGGGGCACAGCGTTCCAGACCACAGTTGAAGATGGATAATTCAATATTATTGGTGTAATTCTGCTTGAAGGACTGCTTGTAGACATCTGCCATGATCGTTTCCTCCAGTTGACCGCATTCTTATTCCCAGTATATCATAACTGTATCTGCAAATTCAACAAAAGTACATCCGAAACTTTGGTTTTCGCGCCGAAATTGGATTTTTTGCGGATTCAAATTGCAAAAGAGGGCGGAATGAAGTACAATAAGGCTAACCCAAGTGCATGGCCCCTTCATGCACGGACTTTGCGGAGAACGTTTGTGGAGGAGGAACGGCCATGGCGACCAGTACACAACTCAGACGGGAGATCCTTGCGGGGCAGTGGGACGAAGCGCTCTGCACGCTCTATGGCACAGAACCGGCGGTGCTGGCCCGCCAGCGGCAGCGGTATGCCGCCGCGCTGGAACAGTTTGAGCTTTACTATGGCCCCGGGCGGCAGGTGCATGTTTACTCGGCTCCGGGCCGGGCGGAGCTGGGCGGCAACCACACCGATCATCAGCACGGGTATGGTCTTGCGGCAGCGGTGACGCTGGATCTGGTCGCAGTGGCATCCCCCAGTGACGACGGTTTTATCCGGGTCAAATCCCGGGGCTTCAACAAGCTGGATGTCATTGATCTGAGCGAGGCCGAGCCTCAGCAGGGCGAGAGCACCCATTCGGCCAGCCTGATCCGGGGCATTGCGGAAGGTTTCCGGGCACAGGGAAAGACGGTGGGTGGCTTCGATGCCTATACCGCCAGCGACGTGCTCCGGGGCAGCGGGCTTTCCAGCTCTGCGGCCTTCGAGATGGGAATGGCGGCCATCCTGAACGGGGAATATGGCTGCAGGCTGACAGCGCCAGAGCTGGCGAAGATCTGCCAGTATGCGGAAAATACATATTTCGGAAAACCAAGCGGCCTGTTGGATCAGCTGACCAGCGCCGTGGGAGGGGTCATCTTTGCGGATTTTGCCGACCCAAAGAAGCCCCGGATAGAAAAGATCCACACGGCAGGGCTGCTCCCGGTGGACATGACCCTTTGCGTGACCGATACCCGGGGCAGTCACAGCGAGCTGACCGGTGAATTTGCGGCCATCCGGCATGAAATGGAATCGGTGGCGGCTTGTCTGGGCGGTAAGGTGTTGGGGCAGGTCAAGGAGCAGGAGTTCTGGACGGCTCTGCCACGCCTGCGCAGGGCCTGCGGGGATCGTGCTGTTCTGCGTGCGGTCCACTATTTTGAGGAGAATGCCCGCGCATTGGCCCAGCGGAATGCCCTGGTCAGCGGGGATTTCAATGCCTTCCTGCAGCTGATTCTGGAAAGCGGACACGCCTCTTTTGCCCTGTGCCAGAACGTTTACTGCTCCACAGACGTACGGCATCAGGGACTCTCGGTGGCGCTTGCCCTCAGTCAGACTCTGCTGGAGGGGCAGGGGGGAGCCTGGCGGATGCAGGGCGGCGGCTTTGCAGGGACCATTCAGGCGTTTGTGCCCGGTATGCTGACGGCAAAATATCACGACGCGATAGAAAAGGTGTTCGGTGCGGGCAGCTGCTATCTGCTCCGTCTGCGGGAGCAGGGGGCCCTGCGGGTCATTTGAACATCTGGAAGCGGCCAAACAAAAAGAGCTTCACACTCCGGCAGAAGCCGGAATCGTGAAGCTCGTTCATGTTACAGGAAAAACGACTCAGATACCACGCTGCTGCTGTTTCTGGCGCATTTCATCCGTGAAACTAGAAACGGCAGAGAAGGTATCATCGTGATAACCGAACCAGTTGGACAGGTTCTTGTAAATGTTTTCTACAAACCGGTAGCCGGAAGCAACAACATTGAACAGGAGCAGAGGTACAAACGAGATCGAGATGGAGAGGATCCCCCCCTGAAGGAAGAAATCATCCAGGTGGAGGTTATCCGTAAAGCTGTCCAATGCATCTCCCAGTTCTCCGCCGCCAAAGATCTCCGGCAGCTCTTCTTCCGGAAGCGTTGCATAAGATGCAGGCATACGCAATTTTTCCATAAAAGGCTCCTTTCAGGTGCTTATAAATTAAGCGGCAGCTAAGGCAGAATTCGCAGTTGTAGCAGTCTCCGTCTGGGTGTTAGTCCCATTATAAATGTCGCGCATATCATTATAGATAGACAAGAATGTGTTAAAGAGAGTTACAGCCTGAATATAAACAGCATAACCAACACATGCTGCACCTACAACAGTACCGACCTTGCCAACTGTCGTTTGATTTGACCAATAATGATGAACAGCACCAGGAATGGTCAAGCCGTCATTGCGCATATTGGTTAAGCCATCGAAAGCCATCTGAAAAGTATACTGTCCTGCAAGACGGATGCTGTTTGAAATCACATTGGTAACAAATTGCGCAACGGCAGCCCGATCAATATTCAGCTCAAAAGCGCCGCCAACGGTGTAGACCATTTCATCTTCGGAGAGAACCGCATAGGATGCGGGCAGCTGCATCGTGCTCTGATAGGTAAATTCCATGGTGGAAAACTCCTTTCGTTCGTAAAATCCGCGCAAAGGCGGACGTGAAGCTAATTGGATTATAGCATAATTGCCCAAAAACAACAAGAGAGCGATGAAACCCAAAATGCGAAAGAATTGTGAAGATACTGTGGCCGTTTTGTAAAAAAGAAACGGTTCTGCGCGGAAATATGTGGAACCTCCTGTGCGGGATGCGGCGAAAAAATGTTGTGTGAAAATTGAAAATAATGCAAAAAGAGACGGCGGGCACCAGTTCCTCCGGAAAGGAGGGGCCAGAGCCTGCCGTCTTTGTATGGGGAGAAAAGAAGAAGGAACGTTTTAGCGGTCTGCCGCAGCCGGAGCCCGGTCATACAGTGCTGTCAGATCGGCAATATGCTCGGCCAGCAGACTGGTAAGCGGGGTATCCAGCCGCCACTGCCAGTTGGCTCCCTGGGTGCTGGGGGTGTTGATGCGGGCCTCCGCGCCCAGATGCAGCCAGTCGGCCATGGGGATGATGGCCATATCCGAAACACTGGCAAGGCAGGCGCAGATCATGGCCTCTGTCAGATCCTCGGGCAGGCAGCGCAGGTAACGGCAGGCATAGTGGACATCCTCGGGGCTGGCAGACTGCCGCCAGCCTTCGGTGGTCACATTGTCATGGGTGCCGGTGTAGACCACGCTGTTGTGAGGGTAGGTGTAGGGAAGATAGTTGCCCGGTTCCCGGCTGTCAAAGGCAAACTGCATGATCTTCATGCCCGGATAGCCGCTGGCAGCCAGCATGGTCTTGACCTCAGGGGTCAGGTATCCCAGATCCTCCGCAATGATGCCGCCCTGGCCCAAAGTCTCGTGGATGGCATCGATGAAGGCGCGATCCGGCCCCTTTTCCCAGTGGCCGCCTGCCGCCGTCTTGTTTCCGGCAGGGATGGCGTAGTAGCTCTCAAAACCACGGAAGTGGTCGATGCGCACGACATCATAAATCGAAGTAGCGTGCTGCATCCGGCGCTTCCACCAGGCGAAATCCTCGGCCTTGTGGCGGGGCCAGTCGTAGAGCGGATTGCCCCAGAGCTGACCGTCTGCCGCAAAGGCATCCGGGGGGCAGCCTGCCACCTGCGTCAGGTGGGTCTGGCCATCGGTCTGAAAGAGCTCCGGCCGCGTCCACAGATCGCTGGAATCCGGGCTGACGTAGATGGGGATATCTCCCACCAGCTGAATGCCCTTGCCGTTGGCATAGGCTTTCAGGGCGTTCCACTGGGTGTAGAAGAAGAACTGCACCGCCTTGAAATAATCCACCTGCCCGGCCAGACGCTCCCTGGCAGCGGCTACGGCAGCGGGCTGGCGGGTGCGCAGGTCATCCGGCCAGTCACACAGGCCTGCCTGTCCCTGTTCGGCCTTGACGGCCATGAACAGGGCGTAATCGTCCAGCCAGAAGCTCTGTGCCGTGCAGAAGTCTTTGTACTCCACGCTGGCTGCAGCCAGCAGGCGGTCAGCGGCTTTTTGCAGCACTACCGGGCGCTGCTGGTAGAGCACGCCGTAGGCCACCGGTCCAACCGGAACCTCAGCGGGAATCTCATCGGCGGTCAGATAGCCCTGCTCGTGCAGGACACGGAAATCGATAAAGTAGGGGTTCCCGGCAAAGGCGGAAAAGCTCTGGTAGGGGCTGTCACCGTAGCCGGTGGGGCCAATGGGCAGGATCTGCCAATAGGTCTGCTTTGCACGGGCCAGAAAATCCACGAACGCAAAGGCTTCTTCCCCCAGCGTGCCGATGCCAAAGGGCCCCGGCAGACTAAAAACGGGCATCAGAATGCCGCATGCTCGCATGGTGAACTCCTCCTTAACCCTTGACAGCGCCTGCAACAACACCCTCAATGATGTATTTCTGGCAGGTCATGTACAGGATGATGATGGGGATGATGGCGATGATGATGCAGGCCATCATGGGAGCCAGTTCCACACGGCCATAGCCGCCGCGGAAGTACTGGATCGCCATGGGGATGGTGCGGTACTTCTTGATATCCAGCACCAGAGTGGGCAGCAGGTAGTCGTTCCAGACCCACATGGTCTCCAGAATGGCGGTGGAGATCATGGTGGGTTTCAGGATGGGGAACACGACCTTGAAGAAGATCTGGATGGGGTTGCAGCCGTCGATCATGGCCGCTTCCTCAATCTCCATGGGAACGCTCTTCATAAAGCCGGTGAACATGAACACGGCCAGACCGGCACCAAAGCCCAGGTAGATGATGCAGATGTTCCAGGGAGTGTTCAGGTTGAGGGTATCTGCGGTCTTGGACAGAGTGAACATGACCATCTGGAAGGGGACGACCATCGAGAACACGATGAGCAGGTTCATAAACTTGCTGAGCTTGTTGTTCACCCGGGTCAGGTACCAGCCTGTCATGGAGCAGCACAGCAGGATGAGGGCCACGCTGGAAACGGTGATGACGAGGCTGTAGCCCAAACTGGAAAGGAAGCCCATTTTGATCACGCCGTAGACGTAGTTGGAAAGGCCAGCAAAGGTCTCACTGGTGGGCAGCTGGAACACGGTAGAGGTGGTAAAGGTACCCTCTTTTTTCAGGCTGTTCAGCAGGATCAGGACGATGGGGTAGATCCACAGCAGGCAAAGCAGGGCCATGATGACGGTGAGAATGTTATCCCACAACTTTTTCTGTTTAATCATTACTGCTGGACCTCCTTAGAACGGGTGAAGTGGAGCTGCGCCAGAGAGATGACCACAACGATCAGGAAGAATACCACAGCCTTTGCCTGGCCGATGCCCTTCCACTGAGCACCGGAGCGGCCATAGAAGGTATTGTAGATGTTCAGGGCCAGCATTTCACTGGCGTTGGCAGGTTCGCCTGCGGTCAGAGCAACGTTCTGGTCGAACAGCTTGAAGCTGTTGGTCAGGGTCAGGAAGGTGCAGATGGTGATGCTGGGCATGA
>OGOW01002558.1_pt1 | contig 14216 bp, 10 predicted proteins | sample 1552781 | NCBI WGS metagenome assembly OGOW01 (sample SAMEA2580145, study PRJEB22360) | human gut metagenome | biome: human gut; feature: human-associated habitat; material: faeces | place: Denmark | collected 2008/2010
TAAATTTTAAATAAAAGACATAGATAGTTTGAAAAATTTTAAAAATATAAAACAAAAGAAGGCAAAAACACCTAAAATGAGCTAAATTAAGCTTTGCAAAATTTCCAAAATATGTTATAATACAAAACGATGGTGCATTATTCTAGTCATACTGTCTATTATGAGGGTGGGGCTAAAAATCCACTAAAGGGCACATCAGTGAAGTTTCTTATTTATGCGCGAAATGCCAGTTTTGTGTGTATGTAGGGAGTAAAGAATATAGGGTAATATGTAATGGCATATATAGGATTCCCTATTTTCGCGGAGGCTTAATAAAAATTCTAAATATATCCTTTTAGAAAGCAATTTAAGTATAACCTATGTTGAGTGCCAAGACACAAAATACATAGTGTAGCCTGTCTCGAGTGAGTATATTGGGATTAATTTGACGGGAATATCAATTATTTGGCCAAATAATTTTTATTCTAGATTATGAAATTGTACTTGCAAAAAAGACTAGTAGGTTTGTAAAAGTATGTCAAGGAAAACTTCTAGAATGTTTGCTTTATCAAAAGCTTGGAAATCTAGGGATTAAGGTACGGATTTAAGTGGCGATCTGGTGGCTAAAATAAATTTAGCTGGTTCCCTTAAACGGAAACGGTTCTAACAGTAATGTTAAGCGGGAAGTAGAGAAATTCAACCAGACCTAAACCGTAAAATTTACTTAGGTTTTTACCATCTATATTTTAAATTAGAAATTATTGGCAAGCCACAGAGCTTGTCTTAATTTTTACATATAATAGAAATTTATTGAATATAAAATTAATAAAAATATATGGAAGCATCAATTTGTAAAACTTTTCAATTATTATTTCAAGCAAAGATTTTTTATAAATATTTCCTGTATATCCTGAAATTAAAAAAAACGCTGCCATATGAAATTGATATATATACTGATTAAATTTCCCTGTTGCATGTCCTACAACCACAAGTATTATTACAATTCCTTTATATATATCACACCATGAAATTCTATTCTTTTTTTCCATTACACTATTCAACACCGCTTTCGTCTCTAATACCTCCACAATCTATTCAAACATATCCTCTGAATACCTTTTGCCATAAACATAATCATACTCTACCAATTCCATAGCACTGTATCCTTCACTTTTCTTTAAATAATTTACCAATTGACATAATGCTTTTGACGAATTATCAATACCTGTCGAAAAATCTGCCAATTGTTCTTTTAGTACATTATCTATTCCCAGTGCCAAAATGTCTACCTGTTCCTCCTTTGAATATGTTCCAGCACTATATGGTTGATGGTTTTGAATTGTTACAGCAAAAATAAACTGTGACTCATCTCTTTCTAATGCTTCACTATAAACCTCCTCTATTTTATTCATCACTGCATTATCACTAATTACCCATCCTCTTACGATATCCTGTTCAAATTCATCCTCAAAAATTGTTTCTTTAAACCCTAAATTACTGTATACCTTTTTCCTGTTATAATAATCACTAGAATTTGGATGCATTGCAATTGTATTATAACCATTTCCCCCAAGTATTGTGCAATAGACCAAAAATCTTTTTTATTAGTCCCTGATATGGCATTAAACCATTTTGGATATAATCCATAGAAAAACCTGTTAATGCTTCAAATTCAACATTGCATGTTCCCCCTCCAAACTGTGGTGATAAAATATTTGCAGTTATCCCATCCTGTTCTATTCTCTCATAATCCTCCATAAAATTATCTGGATATGTAACATTCTCTAATATTTTAGGATTCCAAAATGACTCACTCATAATCATAATAATATCAGGCTTTGCCACCTCATTCTCTATACCACGCTCTTTTGACATATTATAATCAGAAACTATCTTTGCCATATTTCCCTCTGAATAGACGTCTGGTTTACTAACGCCTACATTTTGGCAAAAATATAAAAAGCTCAGCACTACTCCGCTCCTATTGTAAGATTCAGCAATCTGATACTAATAAATTTTATATGTATTTCTAAATTTAAAATTATAATTAGTCCACCCTATCCCAATTAGAACCAATATAATTGTAGCTATTATTCTTGAAACTCCAGATACCTTTATTTTTGTCTTTTTGCATATTACGCATATCATAAATATAACGTATACACTCATCAACACTAAAACGAGCATTTCTTTATTCCATGGAAGCTGACCAAAATCGACAACCCCAACTGCTTCATTAGCTAATCCTGTATCCCATGGCACAAAATTTTCGCCTCTTAAAATAACGTCAAAATAATTTATTATCTCAAGTAAAATACATAAACCTGCAGTTACTGACAAACTAATTCTTATACCACATAAATTCTTGATGCATAAAAGCATTAACAATAACACCACTATATTTCCGATTACAACCTTACAAAAATGCAACATTGTACCCGAATGAAAACTACCACATGCAATATATTCAAACCATAAACAACATACCACCCAAAATAGTACTGAGAATAAAAGTATCATATATTCTGTTTTTCTATCTAATGATTTTGCTGTTAAAATGTATTCGAGTATCCATAATGCAACGATTGTTCCTAATGCTATCATTATACAAACAATCTGTTTCTGAATATTCATTATTGAATGTTTAGGTACTTGTGAAAGTTGCATACTATAAATTGAAAACGTGTCTTCTATAATTATCCCATAACACACATTTTTCTTCATTTAAGTAACATCCATATCTTCCGTATACGTTACCAAAAAGTTCTTCAATCTGTTTTGCCTCTATCCGCTTAATATATTCATCATGCTCTATTTCAATAGCATATATCTCAATATCTGTTTTTTGAGATGTTTTAAAATCAATAAATAATTAATTTTCTGTTCCATTCGGCACAATGTATTGTATTTTATTTATCAGCATTTGCCTGTTGCGCTTGGCAAAATCCACCCTCTCCCCATGGGAAATCATTTTCTTTACCATTATCAGCACACAATATAACATCCATATCTTGAGAACATCTGTAATATATATTTATTTTAACATTTGCATCCAACATACTTCCATATATAACATTTGCTATCAACCAAATTGTTAAAAAAACACATTCCCCAAAAATTTTCTCTCTTTTTTCTCATTTATCTCTTCAAAAATCTCTTTCTTTCGTATACTTAAATATAATCTTCAAAAAAACTCTCTCTCCAACATCAAACACAAACAATGATACACTGGCAAGTGCAATTCCTGTATCTTAAACGTTTCTTTTTCCGGAACTTTGATCACAACATCAGAAAGATTTGCTAATTTTCCACCGCCTTCTCCAGTCAAGCCAATCACTTTCATTCCTTTTGCTTTTGCAACAATGGCAGCATTCAAAATATTTTTTGAATTTCCCGATGTAGAAATTCCTAAGAAAACATCTTCTGCCGTTCCATAACCATATACCTGCTGTGCATAACAAAGTAAGCCATCTACATCATTTGAATACGCTGTATTTAAAGCATTATGGTTGTCCAATGCGATTGCTGGTAAAGCTCCCTGTAATTTTGCCGCTAAATCAGCACCCATTTCCTGATCTATCTCTTTTAACGCATCTGAAAATGCATCTGGAACTTTTCTCGCCAGACAAAATCCTTTCATCAATTCACCTACAATGTGTTCTGAATCCGCACAGCTTCCACCATTCCCTGCGATCAAAAGTTTTCCACCACTTTGATAAGAGTTTTTAAGTACCTCATATCCATCTTCTATTTCTTTCTTAACTACAATTAATCTTGGATATCTTTCTACCAGTTCATTTACAAAACTTTCCACCTTTTTATCCTGCACAACAAACCTCCTGTACTATCTTTTCTCAAGCACTGTTTTTATACACTCTAAAAGACTATCATATCTGGGTACATTTTCAATTTCAACATTACCGACTGAACACACCTTACATCCAGCATTTCTACCAGCTTCAATGTCATTTTCTCCATCACCGATCATCCATGATTCTCTCAAATCTATATTATACTTTTCTGCTGCTGCAAAAAGCATACCTGGTTTCGGCTTTCTACATTCACATTCAATCTTATATTCCGGTCTTTCTCCCTCATATCCTTTATGAGGATGATGTGGGCAATAAAATATATCATCAATATATGCCCCGGATTGTCCTAGCAATGTCTCCATCTTATTGTGAATTTCCTGCAATTCTCCTACAGAAACTTCTCCTCTTGCAATTACTGGCTGATTTGTCACAACAATGGCAAGATATCCGCTTTCATTGATCATTTGAATTGCATCTGCTACACCATCCAACAATTCAAATTCATTAATATCCGTTAAAAATCCAACATATTTATTAATCGTGCCATCTCGATCTAAAAATAAAGCTTTTTGCTTATTTTTCAGGTTTTTAGCACTTACTTTTCCACTCTTAATATCTTCAATCACCGCATAATAACGATCAGGTGTTCCCATATCTTTAATATATTCTGGGGAATCATATACACTCAATTCTCGATCTTTGATCAGTGGTTTTAAAATATCTCTATCCAAATCGCATTTTTTCACTTCTGTAAATAAATCGAAAATTCGAGGCGAAAGCATATGCAATCCAGCATTTACACGATTTTTATACCATAAACGTTCATCTTCTTTATGTAACCAATTTATTACACGCTTCTTTTCATCTGCTATGATAATTCCACTATCATATGGATGACTGTTCGGATGAGTCAAAATAGTTGCAACCGTTCCCTGTTTGCAGTGATATTCTAAAAATTTTTGAATATTAACATCAAATATGATATCGCCATTCAACAGCAAAAAATCATCTTTTATCTCATCTTTTAAAAAGTAAAGTGCTCCTGCTGTACCAAGTGGCTGTTCCTCAATAATATAAGAAATCTGAACACCGAACTCTGCTCCATCACCAAAATACTCCTGGATTACATTTCCCATATGACCCACAATTAATATAATATCTGTATACCCTTGATTTTTTAACGTCTCAATCTGATACTCTAAAATCGGTTTTCCTTCTATAGGGATCATAGGCTTCGGCACAGTCGCATTTACCTGTGCGATTCTTGTACCTTTGCCACCTGCCATTATCACAATTTTCATATTACATTTCTCCACTTTTATCTCGGCTCATAACTTTCTGGTGTATAATGAATTACCTGTGTGCCAGCCGTCTCAAACTCAAACGGAACGTATAGCAGATTATTCAGTGCCTCAAGTACATTTTTCTGTTTTTCTGTTTCAACATAAAACAATAAAAATCCTCCACCACCCGCACCAAGCAATTTTCCACCTGTCGCTCCTGCTTTGATTGCTTTATCGTAAATTGCATCAATGGAATCTGTTGATACTTTACTTGTAATTCCTCTTTTCAGTTTCCATGTATAGTCTAATAATTTTCCAAACTCTGTCAAATCTGTCTTTGACGTCAAAACCTGTTCTGCTTCGTCTACCAACTGAAGCATCTCCAAAAGCTGTGCCTCCTTACTTTTAAGACTCTTCTCAGCTTCCACCTGAATATCCGATGAAAACCTTGAAAATCCAGTAAAAAACAACATTAAATTATCATTTAATCTTAATTTTCTTTCCGGTGAAATAATGACAGGACTTACCGTGTAACCATCTGCATTAAATGATATCTTATTAAATCCACCAAATGAAGCTGCAATCTGATCCTGAATCCCACCACTTTCTTTGCACAATACACGTTCCAGATAAATGGCATCATCCGCAAGTTTTCTTTTATCAGCATATTTTCCTTTTAAAGCATAAAATGCATTTAGCATTCCAACTGCAAACGAACTGCTTGTGCCTAATCCTGATCTTGCAGGCAGATCTGCCTCATATGTCAATCGTATTTCATGCATATCCAACATTTTCATAGCTTCACGAATGGCCGGATGCTCTATTGACTCAACATCTGTTACACGTTCTGTTTTCGCATAAGATAATTCCGTCGTATAATCAAAAAAACGTGGCAAATGTCTTACATTGACATAACAATACTTATCAAATGTAGTTGATAAAACTGCTCCTCCATGTTCCCTGTAAAATCCTGGGAAGTCCGTTCCCCCTCCAAAGAAAGACATGCGAAAAGGTGTTTGTGTAATAATCATTCTTTATTCCTCCATTTTCTCACTCAAAGTCCTCTTTTACAATATCCCATACAGCCTCTGTACTAAATTTTTCTCTCACATAACGTTGACTCTTTTCCGACATTTCTATCAGCTTATCATCATTTTGATAAACTTCGCAAATTGCATTCACCAGCTTCTGTTCCTGATCTTCTACTATTGCTATATTCTCAATTCCTCCAATGCCCTCAGCACCAACGGAAGTAGTAACAACCGGGATTCCATAATATAACGCCTCTACAACTTTTCCTTTCACTCCTGCACCATACCGCAACGGTACTACAACCAACCTGCAGGAATTATACAATTGTTTCAACTCTTCTTCTGAAACGAAGCCTTTTACAATAACTCCTTCTGTCGTAATATGTGTAATCTCATCTGGTGCTTTCGAACCCACAATATAAAAATTGGCTTTGATATTTTTATATACGTCCGGATAGATTTTATCTAAAAACCACTGTACTGCATCTAAATTTGGTGCATGTCCAAATCCACCGACAAAGAGGATTCCTTCGCGTTTTTCAGGCTCATATGTAACATTCATAAATTTTTCATATACATACGCTGTAATAGCTTTGACAGGAATCTTACTGTCAATTTCATGTATGGCCTCTTCTTCAACTATTGATGGATAGTAATTCATATTCGATTGACGCATAATATACAGTTCCTGCTTTTTCCACTTTTCTGATTCTTCCAGTTTTTCTTCCCGTCCATCCAGTTCGTACTCCCTTTGAATTCTCAGAAAATGTAGATCATGTCCATAATAAATAATTTTTCCACGCGCATGCTCTTTAATAAAATCAATATATTTAATGGTTATGTGTGGTCTATTTAAATAGAAAATATCAAAATACTGCATATTTTCCATCAACCATTCTTTCCAATGTTCCGCATATTTCGGACCATATAAAACAAAAATACCCATTTGCTGTAATTCGGTCGTATATGGTTCATGCTGATAAAAATTATCTCCCAAAAACGTTATTCGATATCCTTTGCCGACTAACATTTTCAGATACATAAACGTCGTCTTACTACCCGCATCTTTATCATACTGTGGAACATAGTGATCAATTACCAAAATATGTTTCTTACCTTTTCCACGCTCTCTGGCAAGGAAAACATCCTGACCATTTGGAAAATGATTTTGTTTCAGTTCATCTTTCCATTTTTCATAAAACTTTTTTTGATTTTCCACCTGATATTTCTTCTGACCTGTCGTAACATCCGTTCCATTAGAAATACCTTCAAAATGTACCACAACGGACTTTGGCTGATAAACCACCTTATATCCATGTTTTCTTACTTCAAATGCTAAATCTGAATCTTCACAATAAGCCGGAACAAATCGCTCGTCAAACCCGCCAATTTCTTTCCACAGTTTTGTCCGTATCATAATTGCTGCTCCAGAAATATAATCGACTTCATGAACAAAATTAAATTCTGAATCATTTGGATTCTGCCTATTTCCATAATTCCATGCAGACGCATCATCCCAGAGGATTCCACCTGCTTCCTGTAAATATCCATCTGCATAGATCAGCTTGGAACCAACCATTCCAATAGTAGTATCTTTCTTCATCAAATCAATCAATGGTTGTAACCAATCCTGTTGTACCTGTGTATCATTATTTAGGAATAAAAGATATTCACCCTTTGCATATTTTGCTGCATTGTTGCAATTTAAGAGGAATCTTAAATTATCCTTATTGTTAATAATATTAATTCCCTTTGCGACATCTCCAAGCTGTGTCGTCAAATCTGTTGAACAATCATTTGCAATAATGACTTCATAGGAACATTCTCCACTATTCATCAATATAGACTTCAAACAATTATATGTATATTCAAACTGATTATATACTGGTATCACAATTGATACCAAAGGTTTTTCATATTGTTTAAAGTGAAGGACTTCATATTCCTCAATCGTCTTTTTGTTTTCTGTAACCGGCACAATATCAACGTTCTCTACCGGAATATCTCTAGATTTTTCATACTCCTCAACTAATCGGAAATGATTCAGTGCACTTGCGGCATCTTCCGTTCTTAATATGGTAAAACAATTTTTTATGCGTCTTACATTTATCATCTTTAACATTAAAATAGGATGACGCATTCCCTTTCCAATCAAGCGAGCAAAAAATCTTCTCTTGCTGTCAACCGGGAAGAAAAACGTACTTATCTTACGGAACGTAAGTGCCATACGATATGTACGGGAATTTTTTTCTCTTTCATATTCACGTTCTACTTCCAGGAGTTGCTCTATGTGACCTTCTTTATTACAAATAGTCTGCTTGAGATTCTTTATTTCGTTTTCCGTTTTAACAATCCTGCTGTTTTGAAAAATAATTTCTTGTTTTTTTTCTTCTAATTCCCGTTTCTTCTCTTCTAATTCCCGTTTCTTCTCTTCTAATTCCCGTTCTGAATTATCTAAAACCCCCTCCACTTTTTCACATCTAGAAATAACTTCTTGATATCCATCAGCAAATTGTTTTTGCTTAAATTGTAAAGTTAATGCATCATGATACATATTAGGATCAAACATATCACATTTCTGTTTATCCATCATTGCCGATAGCATTTCATTTTCTGCATTATCAAATGACTGTATCATATTCTCATCAATGCCAATATATTCATTTATTTTTTTTAAAGAGATGTTTTGATTTTCCCGATATGCATACTTTACAGCCCTATATAATATATATTTCAAGGGAATATCACTATAATTCCATTCTTGATCAAAGAAAACAAGATTTTCCCCATCCCAGAAACTATTGACAAACGTCATATCTATATAGCCATTTGCCAATATCAATTCTTCTTTTTCAAATGAAATATCTTTACCAAAAATACTGCACCTAATATCCTGATAATTTTCAGATGATCTTATTATACTCTCTTTTAGTTTTTCAGCTAAATCACATACCCCGTTCCAATCTCCATCTTTTAATAACAATTGAAATACTTTGTCAGTTCTCACAAGTGACTGCCATTGATGAACAATTCCCAGTTCTTGTTCTTCAATTGGCACCATTTTAATTCCTCTTTTTTGTAAAACTTGAGTATTAGCCTGGTATTCTCTCAAATGTTTCTCTGCGGATGCATTTAATCCTTTTTTTATCACTTGATTAGAAGTATCAATTAATGTTGCAAGCCTATATTCTTTTTTATAATCTCGCTTTAATGAAGCATATGAAATATGATTGATTATGCCTTCATCATATTTTTTACTTACTTCAACAAAAAATGAATTTGCAAAAAATGGGAACACTTTATTTGATATAATATCTTCATATAACTCTTTTTCATTTGCAATTAACTCTGATTCCATAGGATATGTAAATTTTATCGCTTCTATATCACTTTGAGCAGGCAAATGTTCATCAGAAAAAACTGCCATAGGAAATTTATAATCTGGCAACGGATAATACCATCTTGCATTTTCAAACCCACATGTCGTAAAAAAAACATTTAATTCATCTTTACTAAATGTACATACACCACTCTTGTTATATCTGGTCGTATAACTATTATTTTTATATCCAGAAATACCATCAAACGAAATGCCTGTATGATCTTCTGCAGCTCCACACCAGTACTTCAAGCCAAATCGATTCTCAATTGCTAACAAGAGTTTCCCTGTCGGCTTTAAAAGTTCATGTATTCTCTTTAACAATGTATGATATGGCTGTTCAAATTCTGAATTAATTCCAACATATTCCAATACACCAATTAGCAAAATATAATCAAATTTTTGCTTAAAATCATGTGTATAAACATCATCACAAATTACCTCTAGATTATGTTTTGACTGATGTCTCTTTCGAATAATCTCTGCTCTTTTTGGAGATTGTTCTAGTGCAATTACTTTATCAGCATTCTGACACAAAAGGCCTGTTAACGCCCCCATGCCAGCACCTATTTCCAATATAGCTGATGACTTTTGAAACGGATACCAATTTATGAGATTTTCCCTGGCATCTGTAAAATTATGAAAAGCTGCCCCTCCCATGTTGCAAATACTTCTATCGCTCTTTCCTTCATTTAATGCCTCTATAATTTTATTTTCAATATCACCATCAGAATAAACTTTTTCGTTTTCTCTCATATCTATACTCTCTCCCAAATCTATTGTTCCGTTCTTTCCCAGTGGTGCTCCATTGTTAAAATTCCTCTCTCGTTATACGGATTTGATTCCACTTCTATTTGCATCAAACTAAATATGCTGTCATATTGGACTCCATCCGTGTTTTCAACCCATAAATCCAACATGTATTTTCCTTTCAATAATTTATTTTCAAAAATAAACTTTACACATCCTGGTTTCAAATTTTCAGTTTCTTGTTTTGTTAATTTCATTGATGTTCCATAACAATATGTTCCATCATTCCTTGTTATTCCAACCACAAACTTTACTTCTTCATCTTTTCTGCCACACCCATCATAATTTAATACAATTTGATATTTTTGCCTTGTCCAAATTTTTGTTACTTCATTTCCATCCAAATCTTCTATTTTTACTTTTGTATAAAATATATCTTTTCCACCCAACCGTCGTGCCATCGGATAACAATGAGTACATACTGTTCTTAGAGTTTCATTTAATTCCAGCTCTCTTTGCTTTCTTTCTAATTCCAAAAGTTCCTCTTGCTTTTTCCTTTTCTCTTCCTCTTTTTGTCTTTCCGCTTCTTTTCTCTTTTCCTCTTCCTTTTGTCTTTTTTCTTCTTCCTGTCTCTTTTTCTCTTCTTTTTCCTGTTCTATTCTAAGACGTTCCTGTTCTTCTTTAATTTTTCTTTCTAATTCTTCTTTTTTCTGTTGATTCTCAAATTCAATACGATCTAATCTGCGCCCCTCCATTGCAGCAAGGTATGCTTCGCCGATAAATTTAGGAGTTCCTTCATCTTTTATTAAACCATTCTCAATCCAGATCAGTTTATCGCAGATTTTATACATCTGATCCATGGAATGAGATACAATAACGATTGTTGTTCCATTTGCTTTTATCTCTTTTAACTTATCAAAACATTTTTTCTGAAATGCTGAATCTCCCACTGCCAGAATTTCATCAATTAGCAATACATCTGCATCCACATTTATTGCCACGGCAAAAGCCAAACGCATATACATACCAGAAGAATACGTTCTTACTGGATTGTCAATATATTCTTCCAGTTCAGAAAATCGAATAATATCATTTAATCGCCTATCTACTTCTTTTCTCGTAATACCAAAAATAGACGCGTTCGTATAAATATTCTCGCGTCCTGTCATATCTGGATGAAATCCAGCCCCTAATTCAATAAGGCTGGATACTCGTCCTTTAATTTCAATCTTTCCTTCATTTGGATATAAAATACGGGTAAGCATTTTTAATGTGGTACTCTTACCGCATCCATTTTTTCCTATAATTCCAATTGCTTCCCCCTTGTGTACCTCAAAACTGATTCCTTTTAATACCATCACATCCTCATGTTTTCCACGTGATGGATTCACAAACCTCTCCTTAAATGAAGTCGCCTTGTCTTTATATGATTTAAAACTTTTTTTTACATTGTCCACACGAATAACAACTTCCCGTGTATCTATTTCATTATTTTCTTTCACTACATTTCCTCCGCAAAATTTCTATCCATTTTTGCAAATATCACAAAACCTAAAATCAAAACTATTATACTTTCAATAAATGCAAGTAACAAATAATTGGTTGTTGGAATAATTCTATAATATAAAATCTGATGATACACTTCCACAATCGGTGTCATCGGATTCAAAACTACTAATTTTCGATATTGTTCTGGCACATAATCCATATTATACATAATAGGAGTGACATATATCCACGCCATCATCACTACGCCCATAATTTGCTCTAGATCTCTAAAATAAACCGTAATTGCAGAAACAATAAATGCTATTCCAAGAGCTAACATATATTCAAAAATAATAATCAACGGAAGGAATATCAATGCTTTAAAATTAAACCAATATCCAGATATCAACACTGCGAAAAAAACAATAATAAAGCTTAAAAGCATATTAACAAAAGCACTGGTAACATACGAAATTGGAATTACTTCTCTTGGGAAATAAATCTTTTTAACCATATCCGACTGCGCTCTAATACAGGTTGAACCACCTTGAACCGATGTATTAAAAAAAGTCCATGGCATCATACCAATAATCAGATATAAATAAAACTTATCAATATTTACCCTGAAAATTACAGAGAAAACCATCGAATAAACAATTACCTGACATAATGGATTAATATAAGTCCATAAAAATCCAAGAACAGATCCCTTATATCTGCCTCGTAATTCTCGTCTTACCAAACTATATATCATATCTTTATATGCATAAATATTACGTATTCTTTGTATCACGACATTCTCCTTTTGCATAATATCCATAATCTAAAAAAATATACCATATTTGGGATGGAATATCAAGATTATACCTGTACTTCACCAAACTTTCTCCACCGTATGCGCATACACCAACGTCTGCATTTCCCTTGTTCTCTCTGTAAACTCCTCACTGCCACGAACATACACATTTCCATTTACATCTACAATCCCAACACTATTAATTACCGGAAGTTCTTCGTACTGCCCTAATACATAGTGTTGATAATCACTCATGTTAAGTCCGGTGTCCTGCAACAAAAAAGGTGCAAGATAATTCAGGCTGATATCTCCGATATTCTCTGAATCTGCCACATAGTTATGCCAGATCAAAAGCGGTGTCTTATACTGGTTTCTCTGCTGTGTCAGATCCCATTGATCTCTGGTGTTTCCTGTTACATAAGAATAAAACTCTTCTTCTAACTTCGGCTGATGATCTCCGAACATGACAACGACCACCGGTTCCTCATAATTTTCAAAATACTCAAGAAGCCCTTTTAATGCCTTATCACTTTCCCGGATCAGACTTAAATACTGCTCTGCCTGCGGAAATTTTCCGGCAGCGTCCCCCCGCAGATGAACCGTGGTTTTAAAATTATCACCGTCGTAAGTGTATCCGCTGTGATTCTGCATGGTGACATTAAAGAAAAACTGTGGTGTATTTTTTTCTTTCTGGTCAAAATACTGACGTATATATGTATAATCGCCCTCATCACTCGTGTACAGCCGCATGGTATCTAACGGCTGCTCTAAATCTTCTGAAAAAATGATATGATCAAACTGCATTGCACGGTATACCTGCGTCCTGTTCCATCCACTTGACAAATACGGATGAAATGCTGTTGTCTCATAACCCTGATCTATCAAAACACTCACCATGCTTTGATAGACATCTGTCTGTTCAAAATAATTATTATATGGTATCACAGGATTCTGATACAATGCGGTAGCATCAGAACTTAAAAATTCATACTCAGAATTTGCTGTTGTTCCACCAAACACCGACACATTCGCCCATCCCTTGATACAATTTTCCTCCAGTGAGTCCCAGTATTCTAAAAATGGCTGATCTGTTTCAATCTCTCCCAAAACACGTAAGTCAGAAAATGCCTCATTCATAATTACCACAATATTTGGCATCTTTTTTGCTGTACTTACCATTTCCTGTTTTTGTAGTGCCTGTGAATTAAAATCCTGCAAGATTTTTTTTGCGTTTTCTGCCGAATACCCTTCTGGATAACTTTCTATTTTTCCTTCTGCATCTGCAAGCAGCTCCGCCAGATAACTGTCCTTTGAAAACTGTCCGGTTTCAGAATATATTTTCTGATAAGTTCCATTTACAAGCGGAATGCAGGCAAAAACTGCGGCCACGGTCACAATTGCATCCGGAATCTGTCTTTTTTTCAATTCCCGTTTTTGATATTCCTGTTTTATCAATTTATACCAGACAAACAGATCTATAACCGTAAACAACATATACAGATCTGGCATATAGTCATAATTCAAAAAGACATTTCCTGCTGTCTTAGCTGCCTTAAGATCTGATATCTGAAACGGTGCTCCACGGAACCTCATCAGATAGTGATTCGTAATTCCCATCACTGCGATCACCAGATTACCGACAGCCACTGCTGTTTGTCCTTTTCCGCTGATCAGATAGAAAATCCAATATAATAAAAA
>OGOW01002564.1_pt1 | contig 14179 bp, 11 predicted proteins | sample 1552781 | NCBI WGS metagenome assembly OGOW01 (sample SAMEA2580145, study PRJEB22360) | human gut metagenome | biome: human gut; feature: human-associated habitat; material: faeces | place: Denmark | collected 2008/2010
TCTACAGAGGGTGTCTTTCTTTTGTGCAATATTTTGGATTTGCTCATTTATAGTTATAAAGCAGTATTTGTTTTGCGATATATCCTTTGAAGGAAAAATTAGCAGAAAGACACAGGGAATTGTGCAGGGAAATGCCATCAGCCCCATTCTCAGTAATCTTTATTTAAATGATTTTGATAAAGAATTAGATGAAAGCAAATTATGTTGGATTCGTTATGCAGACAATATTTATGTTTACATGGATTCCTATGAAAAAGCTTTATTGGTATACAGCGAATTAACAGAAAGGCTGGAGCGAAGAAAGTTGACTGTCAACAAAGAAAAGAGTGGAGTTTTCGACGTAAGCACCAGAAGTATTTTAGGATATGATATTCTCATTCGAAACAAAAAGGTGGATGTTAGAAAGCATATTTATAAAAGTGTGAACCAATATTCGAACTGGCACGACAGTAGGCTTGAATTTATAAACGGAAGATATCATATTACGTCGGATGGAATTCTAAACCGCCAGGATTTTGGACTTCTTTTTGAAAACGAACAAAAGAAGCACTATATCCCGGTGGAAGTGTCGGATCAGCTTAATATATATGGGAATGTAACATTGGCATCAAATGTATTGCAGAGTTTTAGTAACAGGGAAATAAAGGTTTCTTTTTTCGATAAATATGGTCGCTTGATAGGTAGTTTTTTGCCGGAAAAAACAAAGAAATCTGCAGAAATAATCCTGGTGCAAAGCAAGAATTATTTAAATGAAGACGTAAGAATGGATACTGCGCGTAGGATGGAAATTGCAGGACTTCATAATATTCGTGCAAATTTACGATATTATGATAAGAAGCATAAGGGGGATTTCAAAGAAAAAGTTGATGCAATAAGCGGGTACATAGATGCGCTGAACCGTGCCCCTTCGGTAAATGATATGATGTTACTTGAAGCAAAGGCGCGGCAATTGTACTATACTTGTTTTAATCAAATATTGGAGACTTCAGATTTCCAATTTGAAAAACGGACGAAACGTCCTCCGAAGGATGCTATAAATGCTTGCATCAGCTTTGGAAATACGCTCTTATACAATTTATTCGTAAACATTATCTGGAAAAAAGGTCTGGATCCGAGATTCGGAGTGGTGCATGCATCAAATAAAAGAAACCAGAGCTTAAATCTCGACTTCGCGGATATTTTTAAACCGATTGTTATTGACCGGATCATTTTTACTATGATTAATAAAAAAATGTTAACGCTGCTTACTGATTTTGAAACATCCAATCAAGGTGTGTATTTATCGAGAGAAGGAAAGAATATTTTTCTGCAAATGTATGAGGAAAAGTTAAAGAGTCGGATTACGATAAAAGGGAAAGAAATGTCTTATTACCAATTACTGGAGAGCGAAGTTCAAAATTATAAGAATTTTATTTTGACTGGGGAAACGTATAAACCATACAAATATTATTAACGGGGAAGCTTATGTTCCATAGCAAAAAGTCGGTCAGTCTCGTGGCTGAAATCATGAGTTCCACAAAATGGCTGAAATTCAAGGAAAATCAGGAATCTCAGAAAAACGATCGACCGACTTTTTCGATAAAATGGTTGCAAAAATGAGAAAAATCTGATTTAATAGAATCTGAAAACAGCGGAAATGCTGTTGTCGTACTTTACCTAGAAGGAATTGAAACAAATTTTTTTGTCTTTTCATTGTAAAAACCTCCAATTAATTTATCTTGTCGTACTTTACCTAGAAGGAATTGAAACTAAACAAGATGTGCATGAAGAATTTGAAATTTTTTCCATTTGTCGTACTTTACCTAAAGGTGCTATATGGGGTCAGACCCCAATGTGGCACAGAAACTCTAATATAAAGATCAACCAGGTCAGAGCTTGGAAGTGGTGATGATATTGCTGCCTTTTTCTTTGCCATAACCATTCTTCTTTATTTTCTCTAAAAATGAGTACAAAAATAACACCGAACAAACTTTCTGATTGTTTGGCGCTCCAGAAAAAGGTAATATATCGTTTGGAGGGTTGTCCATTTTCTGGATGATCGATTGCCGCTCTGGTGCGCCAACACCGGGGCGGCTTTTCTTTTACGTGTGTCCAGCAAAGCTGGACTACACTTGCCGGTGTAAGTCCGGTCACGGTAATCGCCAGTGGGTCATTGGGGTCAGACCCCCTTACGATTTTCTTAAAGAAAAAGGATCAGAAATAAAAGAATCCTGAAGTGCCAGCTTCAGGATTCTCAAGTCCGTTAAGGTGGACTATTCCGTTTGGGCTAGTGCTGTCTGTCATTTCTGTCTAACCACTTGCAAATATAGTAGCCAACTACAGATGCCAATACAGAAATAAGAAAAGCAATTATGTATTCCAAATAAGTCACCTCCCTCCGCTGGAAAGAGTCGACAGCAAATCCATGATAGCATAAAAATATATTTTGAGCAATTCATGTTTTCAAGTTGATTTTAAAAGAAAAACGTGTTAGTATATGAATAGCTAAGAAAAGCAATTATATTTTCAAGTAAGCCAGAAAAATCTAGAGTGCCAGCTCTAGATTTTTTGCTATACTTAAAAAAACGTAAGCGCTTAATTTTCCGCAAGCACAAGCATTGGGGTCTGTCCTCATTAAAATTTTTAGCTTGCTATGGATTTGCTTAATAGGGGAAACATTTGGGTCAGACCCCATAAAGATTATCATGGAACCGGCTATTGCAAACAGGTTATCGCTGATGTGTTGGTGGCCATGAACTGGGGGACGCAGAAATATCTTGGCTCGTTGGATCGCATTGCAAATGAAGTGTTTAATGTTAATTTATCTGAGGGGATAAATTATCGTATTGAATTTGCAATCAATACATATGAGAAAAAAGTTGCAAGACTTGAGTGTATGATTACCGGGCTGAAAACGGAAAACTACGATCAAAAAAGATTTTGGGGTCAGACCCAATGTGGTTAACCTAGTGTCAACTTAAGACAAGTGTCTGCTCAGGTTAATGACTAACGGTGCGAAATCGAGAAAAGAGGAAGGTAGATTTGAAAAGAAGACGCACTTTAATAGAGTTTCACAGAAAAAGCCCTATTAACAGCTGGTGATTTTAGAATGCAACTTTGGGTTAGAAAAATCGTTAAGGAAAGAATCGAAGGTGGTGCAAACGAAAAAGCAGTATGGAGACTTTTCATTAACTGCCCTTTCGTTTGCATCAATTTCGATTTTTTCTGGTTGAACAAAGCGCGTCAACTCTATATGGACTTTTAATTATGACACTCTATTTATAATAGGATAGCGTGTACACATAGAAACACATAGAATTTATAATTCAGTCCTGTATTATGACACCAGAAATAAGCCTCCCTAAGGAAGCTAAAAAAATATACAGTTATGATACGTTAACAGAGCATATGTGGTTTTGGTTTTATAAAATGTTGTTCTGTAGGCAGAGGAATAATCTTACCACCACAGGAAGAGCACTTGCATATATCTTTATTATAAAGAAGACGGATAATGGCAGGTGCATCCATATCTTTCAGCTTGGAAATATATTTTTTGCAACCAAGGATGTTTCTGCATAGGGTAATCTTTTTCTTCTTATTTCTGGATGAAAGAAGACCATAGTGCCTGATACGTACAAAACGTTTTGGAGGAACATGCATTAAAAATCGACGGATAAATTCCTCGCCGGATATGGTGATCTCTTTCCAAAGCCCTTGGTTTTTGTAATCTTTAGCGGAAAAAGTAACTGTAGATTCTGTCATGTCTTTGATACGGTAGTTGCTGATAGCAATCCGGTGGGTGTATTTTCCAAGGTATCTGATGACAGATTCGGCACCGTCAAATGGTTTCTTGCAATAAGGAATCCATTCCTTTGTATAGCAGGTATTTAACAATTCCTTGAAAGTATAGTAGTTTTTGTAAGGTGCAGCCGATCCATGAAATTCAAGCCTGTCATTTTCCCAGAGCTGCTTAAGTTCAGCCATATATTTTCCACGAAATATTTTGGAGATCACCTTAATCGGAAGAAAAAACTCTTTCCCGTTGTCTTTCCAATGATTTTTCACATCCAGCCCTCCACCAAGAACAATCGCATGGATATGAGGATGAAAATTCATGGTGCTTCCCCATGTATGGAGGATACAGATATAGCCGATATCAGTCCCAAGATATTTACTATCAGCAGCAAGTTCACTGAGAGTATCTGAAGCCGCATGATAAAGAGCAGTGTATAAGAATTTCTGGTTGCTGTAGATAATGGGATTAAGTTCTTCTGGAACTGTAAAAACTACATGGAAATAAGGAGCATCTAAGATATCCTCACGCCGTGCATCTACCCATTTTTCTTTTGGAAACTCCTGACACATAGGACAGCATCTGTCACGGCAGGAGTTATAGTGGACTGACATGCAGCCGCAGTCCTCGCATACGCTTACATTCACACCAAAGGCACCGGTTTTGCAATTCATGATGTGATAAGCGGCCTTTCGCTGAGCGGGAGAAATACTATGTGTGGATTCAAAAGATGGATAAAAACGATGAAAAACATCCTGAATCGTACAATCCTTACTCATGATTCACCACCTTCCGGGTTGTCGAACGGGCTGCGGATTCCAAGAAGTGTCTTGTTGCTCACATGAAGGTAAACATCTGTAGAGCGAGGATCAACATGTCCCAGAAGTGACTGGATATATTTTATATCTGTGCCACTTTCGAATAGGTGGCTGGCAAAACTATGACGGCACGCATGAGAGGAAACATGACGGTTAATGCCGGCGAGTTTAGCACTTTTCTTAAAGAACTGGTTAACACTGGCTATATCAAGATATCCACCGGACCAGGAACTTGGGAAAAGGATATCTTTAGGGCGACCACATTTGTACCAATACTCTGTGAGAAGGTCTAAATTTTTTTGAGACAGAATTGTATACCTGTCAATTCTGCCTTTGGTTTCACGAACATGAATTGTCATGTTGGTACGTGAAATGTCATCATAATGAAGATGAACAACCTCTGATACACGTAATCCGGAAGAATACATAGTTGCAATAATCGCTTTATGCTTCAGATTCGGAGTGGCGTCAATGATTGCATTTATTTCATCGCGGGATAGAACAGCAGGAAGATTTCGCTCTCTTTTCATAGCCGGAACAGTGTCATCATCCCAGAGAATCTTCAGCACCTTTTTATATAAGAACTTGATTGCAGACCGATAGTGATTGTGAGTTTCAGGAGACCTTCCTTCCAGACGTTTGGCAGTAAGAAAACTTTCCGCATCTTCAAGTGTAAGATCAGAAACATTTTTTCCAATCCAACGAAGGAAGTAACTGACATCAGAGCAATACAGTTGAATAGTTCTTTCACGCAGGTTACGTTTTTCCGCTTCATTGCGGATGGATTCAAAAATATCTTTATACATAATAAAACCTCCAGAATAAGTAGTGTTAATAATTACATCTACCTATTCGGAGGTGCGTTAGCGTCATAATTCCGATTGCGGAAGAGACTGGAAAATGTTATTCTTATCATAGGCAGTGGAGCTTTCTTAGTTCAGTTGTTTCGTGTGGTAACTTAACAATAACGGATTATGGAAAGTAATTCCACTGCTTTTTTAATAAAAATAAAACTGCGCCACAGCCTTGGCAGGCCATCGCGCAGCGATTTTGTTCAATCGGAAGTTATGGATGCGGTACAGAAAATCGGTGGGCACACCGTCCTCCACATGACAACTGAATATTGATCGGATTTCCTCCATATCCGCTTGATAGACGGGATTTCCGGCGTTGAGCCGCTTTGCGATCTGATTGATATTCCGACCGATGACGGAAAGCTCCGAGGTAAACGCCTTGCTCTCCGTGGTGTCGGTGTAGATGATATATCCGTCAATCGCCATTTTGCGAAGATAGGCACCATAGCACCGGGTGGGGAGCTGGGCCATCTTCTCGTCAATGAGGCGTTTTTCTTCCTCTGTGACATAAAATTTCATCTGAATATTCCGTTTTCGGTTCGCCATGCGGTGCCTCCATTCTTCATAAGGGTTTGGGATTATCCCAACAAGCATTTTTCATTTTCGGGCAAGGGACCTGAAAATCCGAAAAATCGCAAGCGGGTACTCGCTTGCTGTGCTTGCTATCGAAACCCTACCTTCTATTTCTCCCTCTACTAATACTACAATTTGGAGCGGAGATTTTGGCTGTTTCCATTTCAAATTATGCAAGAACCGCCTCTGTTCAATGTTGAATAGTTCTATGTTCACGCACACACGCAGGCAATCACTCCCCGTAAAGATAGCAAAAGCAAAGTAATTGTCTATTTGGAGCGAAAATGCCTTTTTGGAGAAGAAACATACCAACATATCTGCTATACTGAAATGCGGTTAGTTCGTGCTAACACAAAAGCAAACAGGAGGACCAAATAATGAATAAACTACAAGGAAAAGACCTTATCAATGTTGGAATCTTCACTGCGATCTATTTTGTGGTGATGATGGCGATTGCCATGCTGGGATTTATCCCTATTTTTCTTCCGCTTCTGATCGTGCTGGTTCCGCTGATTGGCGGAATCGTAATGATGCTATATTATTCTAAAGTCCAGAAGTTTGGAATGGTATCGCTGACAGGACTGATCTGCGGTATTTTAATGTTGCTGACCGGCATGGGGTATTGGAGCATTATTACCGGTGCCGTGTTCGGTGTCCTGGCTGATCTTGTTTTGAAATCCGGCGATTATAAGAGTGCAAAAAAAGGAATCATATCGCATGGTGTTTTTTCTATGTGGATCATCGGAAACTACATCCCCATTGTTGCAACACGGGACAGCTACTATCAGCAGCTAATCAGCGGTTATGGACAAGAGTATGCAGATTCCATTATGAGCTATATCTCGGCATATACGCTCCCCCTTCTTTTGATTGCCGGGTTCGTTTGCGGCGTGATCGGCGGTGTGATCGGCCAGAAAATTTTCAAAAAGCACTTTAAGCGTGCGGGTATTGCATAATGCGCCGTGAATTGTTAGCAAGCAAAAAAAAGGAAACCGGCCTGTCGTTAGACCCTCGGACAAAGTTGGCATTGCTTATCACGATTGCCCTCTTTGTCTTGAGCGGCGGAGGTGGGGCTGCTTCTAAACAGTTTGCTCCTATTTTGGCTGCTGTTCCATTGATCCTACTGCTCACGGAAAAATCGTGGAAGGGATCGGTTATCTATTTTGTTTTATATGGCGGCAGCTATATATTGCAACTATGGGCGCTCCCCCACCTGTCCGGCCTTCCTAACTTTCTTGTTGTTGCAATCTGCGGTTTCTTTATGCGGTTTGTGCCAGGGATTATGATGGGATACATCACGGTCAGGACAACGACGGTCAGCGAGTTTGTTGCCTCCATGAAGAAGCTGCATTTACCGGAGCAGATCATCATTCCTATGTCCGTGATATTCCGATTTTTCCCTACGGTTGTAGAAGAATATAATGCCATAGGGGACGCTATGAAAATGAGAGGAATCCGTTTTGGCGGGGGCAAAGCCAGTGCAATGCTGGAATACAGGCTTGTCCCTGTCATCATGTGTTCCGTCAAGATCGGGGAAGAATTAAATGCGGCAGCCCTGACAAGAGGATTGGGCGGTCCGGTCAAGAGGACAAACATCTGCGAGATCGGCTTTCATGTGCAGGATGTTTTTTTCCTGCTGTTATGTGTGGTGGCTTTTGCAATTCCTATTGTCACAATGATTACAGGGAGGTAGATCTATGATCGAATGTAAAAAAGTTTCTTTTTCCTACCCTCCAAATGAAACTGACATTGGGGACAGGGAAGGACACGGAACATTAAGAAATATTGACCTGTCTATTAACGACGGGGATTTTGTACTGCTCTGCGGAACATCGGGCTGCGGTAAAACCACACTGACACGGCTGTTTAACGGACTGATTCCTCATTATTACGATGGAAAGCTGGAAGGCACTGTCATGCTTGATGGAGAAGATATGAGCGGGCTTTCCCTGTTTGATATATCAAAAAAAGTGGGTTCTGTTTTTCAGAATCCACGTTCTCAATTTTTTAATGTGGATACGACCAGCGAAATTGCCTTTGGATGTGAAAACCATGGATTGGAAGAAGCAGAAATCCGAAAGCGGGTAAAACTGGTCTCAGAGCAGTTGAACCTTACAAATCTACTGGACAGAAGTGTTTTCTCCCTTTCCGGTGGGGAAAAGCAAAAAATCGCCTGTGGATCTGCCGCCGCTGTGGAACCGGATGTATTTGTTTTGGACGAGCCATCTTCCAACCTTGACGCCTATTCCATCGCTGATTTTCGGAAACTGTTAAAAATATTGAAGTCACAGGGCAAAACAATTATTATTGCGGAGCACCGGCTCTACTATCTTTATGATCTGGCAGACAGGATCATATATTTAAGCGACGGGGAAATACAAGGGGATTATACTTTGCCGGAATTTCAGTTGATTCCGGCGGCGGAAAAAGCTAAAATGGGATTACGGCCTCTTGGCCTGGGTGAGTTTGCAGACATTGAGCCTGCCAGTCTACATTCAGGGCAGGGGATATGGAAACTGAACCACTTCCATTTCGCATACAAGAAACAGCCGGAAACGCTTTCTCTGGAAAATATAGAGCTTCCTGCCGGAAATGTAACGGCGGTCATCGGGCACAATGGAGCCGGAAAAACGACACTATCCCGTTGTTTATGCGGATTGGAAAAAAGATGTAAAGGTATCCTCGAAAAAGAAGGTACTTCCTATTCAAGCAAACAGCGGCTGAAGCTATGCTATATGGTCATGCAGGATGTAAATCATCAGCTTTTTACGGAGAGCGTTTTAGAGGAAGTCCTGTTAAGTATGCCGGGGAAAGATTCCGATGAATCGCCTGAAAATGTGGCAAAGGCAGAGGCTATCTTGACAGAAATGGATTTGCTCCCGTACAAAGCCTGCCATCCGATGGGGCTTTCGGGAGGGCAAAAACAACGTGTGGCGATTGCTTCTGCGATTGCCTCTGAACGTCCGGTTATACTATTTGACGAACCTACCAGCGGCCTTGATCTCTTTCACATGAGGCAGGTGGCCGATTCGGTCAAAGGACTTGCCGATTCAGGAAAAACCATTGTGATTGTGACCCATGATCCTGAATTTATACTCAGGTGCTGCAATTATGTGATCCATCTGGAAAACGGCAGATTGGAAGAAAACTATTTCCTCCAGGATACGGAAGGACGGGAACGGTTATTTAATTTCTTTATGATGGAAGGAGGCGGCGGAAATCAAACTGTTTGATGGTAAAATAAACTGCGGCTCAAATGTTAAAAATGTCATTGAAACTGAGGATTGCGTTGTCCTGCAGCTTTTTGACGAGAGCGGCGAGGGAACCATGACAGCCCACAAAATTTTTGATGGCGCTTTTGTGATGTATAGCGATATGCACCTGAAAGAATGTACCTCCTACTTTCAGAGTAGTACGGACAGTTCGCTTCTCTATATAGACCATTGCAGGGAGGGACGGATCGAAAGCGAGATTGGCAATCATGCGTATAGCTATTTGCAAGAGAATGAGATGCGTGTGGATGACCGGCGTTCCCATTCGGGACGGGTCTGCTTTCCACTCTGCCACTATCATGGGATGACCCTGGGATTTGATCTGGACATTGCTGTGCCGGCGCTGAAAGACTTTTTTGGCGGATTTTCTGTTGATTTGTACGAGCTTCAAAAAAAGTATTGCAATGACAAGAAACCGTTTGTGATTCATAATGAGCCAGGAATTGAACATATTTTTTCAGAGCTTTACTTTGTCCCGCAGCAGATCAAAGGTGACTACTATAAAGTAAAAGCCCTGGAGCTGCTTTTATATCTGGACGCTTTGCAGTTTTCTGATTCCAAAGAAGATCGCCCTTATTTCTATAAAGGGCAGGTAGAAAAAATCAAAGCGATCCATGATCTTATTACGGCAAATTTGCAGGAGCATTACACGATGGATGAATTAGCTGAACGATTCCAGATTTCATTGACGGGGATGAAAACCTGCTTTAAGGAAATATACGGAGATTCCATGTATTCCTATCTTCGCCGTTATCGGATGAACGTTGCTGCCACAATGCTCCGGCAAGATTCCAAAAAAGGGATTGCGGAAATTGCCGGAGTTGTGGGATATGAAAGCCCCAGTAAATTTGCAACAGCTTTCCGGCAGGTGATAGGGCAGACGCCGATGGAATACCGAAAATCTTTTTTCTAAACGGTGCATAAATGCCGTTTTGGAGAGGAAAGAAGAATTGAATACTGCTACAATGAGGATGGTTAGCAAAGACTACCCATCCTTTTTTCTTTGCTGACTAAAAAGAAGGAAGGTGATTGTAATGAAGCAGCAAAAAGATAATTGGGTGAAAATTCTGTTTTCCTTCGCCGCACCATGTAAGGGGAAAATGGCTCTTTCGGTATTCTGCGCCATTCTGAGCGTTGCAGGAGGGTTTATTCCTTTTTGGGCTGTATATGAAATCCTGCTGGCATTTATCAATCAGAATGTGACCCTGAATGGCATTCTGATTTGGTGTCTGGTTGGAGCAGCGGGCTACCTGCTGCGGGTTGCCTGCCATGGAATCTCTACGATCCTGGCGCATATTTCAGCCTATACCATTTTGGAAGGAATCCGGCTTAAAATTGCGGACCGACTGATGAAAGCGCCTCTCGGCGAAGTGATGGGGCGGCGAATCGGCTATCTGAAAAATATCATCATGGATAAGGTGGAGGATTTAGAGCCGCCTTTGGCACACATGATCCCGGAATTGACTTCTAACCTCCTACTCCCTGTTGCAATTTTTACCTGGATGATGGTCATTGACTGGCGCATGGGATTGGCGGTTCTGATTGCTCCGGTGCTGGCCATGATTCCTATGTTTTTCCTTATGAGGAATTATAACAGTCAGTACGCTGCTTATATGGAGGCAAATAACCATGTCAACAGTATTATTATTGAGTATGTGGAAGGCATCGAGGTTGTAAAGGCTTTTAATCAAAGCACAAGCTCCTATGAAAAATTTGTTAATGCTGTCCAGTCGTTCAAAGAGTTTACCCTGGCATGGTTTAAGAGCACATGGAAAACGATGAATCTGATGATGGCGATTATGCCAACAACGTTACTGGGGGTTCTTCCTGTCGGCCTTCTGCTGGTACAGAATGGAAGTATTTCCCCCGCAGAGCTTGCAATGGGGATTATTCTTTCTCTCAGCATTGTTGGGCCGTTGATGAAAGCAACCACTTTCATTAACGAAGCAAAGTCTATGGAATATGCAGTAGAGGCGGCAAATGAACTTTTGAACCTGCCTATGCTGCCGGATTCAGGGAAAATCGTATCCATACCCCGCAATGATATTGTGTTGGAGCATGTAACCTTTTCCTATGACGGCTCCGAGCAAAATGAAGTACTGCATGATGTGAACTTGGAATTGCCAGAGGAAAGTTTTACGGCACTTGTAGGACCGTCTGGCGGCGGTAAATCAACGATTGCCCGTCTGATTGCAAGGTTTTGGGACGTGACAGGTGGCAACATTACCATTGGGGGGAAGAATATCAAAGAGTTGTCTATACGCCAGCTTTCCGAACTGGTCAGTTTTGTGACGCAGGATAACTTCCTGTTTAATTGCTCCCTGAAAGAAAACATCCGTCTTGGAAATCCAAACGCCACAGATGAAGAAGTATATGCGGCGGCGAAAGCGGCCTGCTGTGATGAATTTATTGTGCGTTTGGACAAAGGATATGATACCCCTGCCGGTGATGCCGGAAAGAGGCTGTCCGGCGGCGAAAAACAGCGAATTGCGATTGCGAGGGCGATCCTCAAAAATGCCCCGATTGTTATTTTGGATGAAGCGACAGCATTTACTGACCCGCAGAACGAAGATAAAATTCAGAAATCTATCATGGCGTTATCAAAGGGTAAAACTCTTCTTGTGATCGCCCACCGCCTTTCCACCATTCAGAACGCAGATCAGATTGTCGTGTTGAAAAAAGGCCGGATTGTGGATTGCGGAAAGCAGGAAGAATTGTTGAAGCGGTGTCCGCTTTATGCGGATATGTGGAAAGCCCACATCGGGGCGAAGAATTGGTCTGTGAGTGAAAAGAAGGAGGTGGCCGCTCATGTTTAAGTCTATGAAACGGATCATTAAATGGGCGGGGAAATATAAGGGACGCCTCTATCTTGGCTCTGTTTTTTCCTTTTTCAGCAGCCTGTCTACGGCGATCCCTACAATGGCTGCCGCTTATGCCCTTGATAAAGCAATCGCAGCTTATTGGGCAGGCAACACAATAGAATCCTCCCTGATCTGGCAGACGCTTTGGATTACTGTTGGCTCGATTGCACTTAACTTTCTACTCTCTTATTTGCGGGCGGTGTTGCAGGAAAGCATTGGTTATGAAGTAGCCGCAGGGCAGCGAATCCATTTAGGCGATGTGCTGAAAAGGGTTCCTCTGGGATATTTTTCCAAAAACAGCGTGGGCGATATTCTGACAGGTGTTACCACGGAGCTATCCACACTTGAATTGCAGGGAATGAAGATGGTTGACATCATCATCAACGGATATGCAAAGTTTATTGCAATTCTCCTGTGTTTCCTTTTCCTGAGTCCAGCCGCAGCAGTGATTTCTGTTGTCGGCGTTGCCTTTTCCTCATTGGCCTTACATGGTATCAGCAGGCATAGTGAAAAGACCGCTGCTATCACGCACCAGGCCATGGAGGATATGTCTGGCTCTGCGATTGAATATATCCGCGGGCTGTCCATCGTTAAATCGTTCGGACAGGAAGGGGCTTCTATCGAAAGTTTCCGCAAGGCAAATACGGATTTGAAAAATATTCATATCAAAGTAGAAAAAGGCTATACGCCATTTAACTGCTTGCATCTGTTCTCCTTAAAACTGGCATCTATGGGGATTGTGTTTATCTGTGCATGGCAGACACTTAACGGGCAAATGAGTCTTGCTTATTTCCTGATGTTTGTTCTGTTTTCTTTCGTAATCTTTGGAAGTGTGGAAAACATTAACGACGCGGCTCACATGCTGGGTCTTATAGATTCCGCTATGAATAAGCTGGAAGCTCTGGAAAATGCAGAATATATCGACCAGGACGGAAAAGATATTACACCGACCTCGTATGACATTACTTTTCAGGATGTATCCTTTGGTTACGATAAACGGACTGTATTGCATGATGTGAATTTCACGATTCCGCAGAATACCACAACAGCGATTGTAGGTCCCTCCGGGAGCGGCAAGTCTACCCTGTGCAGCCTGATTGCACGCTTTTATGATGTTGACGCCGGAAAAATCACTTTAGGAGAAACAGATATTCGAGAATTTACCTGTGACAGCTTACTAAAAAATATCAGTATGGTGTTCCAGAATGTATATCTGTTCCGGGATACGATCCGTAACAATATCAAATTCGGCAGCCCGAACGCTTCGGAGGAACAGATGATTGCCGCTGCAAAAAAAGCGCGCTGCCATGACTTTATTATGGCCTTGCCAGATGGATATGATACCGTCATTGGTGAGGGCGGTTCTTCTCTTTCCGGCGGTGAAAAGCAGCGGATTTCGATTGCCAGAGCCATGCTGAAAGATGCGCCGATTGTTATTTTGGATGAGGCCACGGCCAGCATTGACCCAGAGAATGAGCATTTGATTCAAGAGGCTATTTCTGCACTGACACATGGTAAAACAATCATAACGATTGCCCATAGACTGGCGACGATTGAAAATGCGGATCAAATTCTTGTCATTGATGGTGGAACCGTCGTGCAGAAAGGAACCCATAAGGAATTGCTGGCTCAAAGGGGAACCTATCAGGAATTTATTAAGATTCGGGAACAGGCTGAGGGCTGGAGGATTCAACAATAAGCATAAAGGAGGAACTGATGAAGATTCATGCGTCTGGGGAGGATTATCTGGAGGCTATCCTTGTTCTACAAAAGAAAATGGGCATGGTCCGCTCCATTGACCTTGCCCGGCACATGGGCTTTAGCAAACCGAGTATCAGCCATGCGGTAGGCGTTTTGAAAAATGGAGGTTTTCTGACCGTGGATGATGATGGGTTCCTTCATCTGACCGTCATAGGTCGGGAGATTGCCGAGAAAATCTATGAACGCCATTTGTTTTTTATGGAGCAGTTTATCGCTGCTGGCGTCGATCAGGAAACAGCGGAACAAGACGCCTGCCGGATTGAACACG
>OGOW01002570.1_pt1 | contig 14165 bp, 11 predicted proteins | sample 1552781 | NCBI WGS metagenome assembly OGOW01 (sample SAMEA2580145, study PRJEB22360) | human gut metagenome | biome: human gut; feature: human-associated habitat; material: faeces | place: Denmark | collected 2008/2010
CCATACGAAGCGCCCTTACACACGGTATCCGCAGCGGACGAACCATAGCCGTCCGTTATTTTTATATACAAAAATCAGGTGAATTGATTGCAATACTTTCGTTTACCAAATCTTCAAGAGTAATGCTGTCAACATATTTATTGATAACATCATAAAGCCCTTTCCAAAGCTTTATTGTCGGACACACAGAAACTCGCGGACAAGTATTTTCTTCATCTTCAAGACACGATACAGGTGAAAGTGTTCCCTCCGTTGTACGCAAAATATCTCCGATTGTGTATTCTGACGGTGCTTTTGTGAGTCGGTAACCCCCTTGGGCACCACGCACACTCTTTAAGTATCCCACACGGGTAAGGATACTCACAATTTGTTCAAGATATTTTATTGATATATTTTGACGTTCTGCAACATCACGCATAGAAACGTTTTTATCCATACCGTGAATTGCAACGTCAAGCATAAGCCTTACGGCGTATCTGCCTTTAGTTGAAATTTTCAATGTTATTCCTCCTTAACCAAATCTTTAATTATTTCTCCGGCTATAATCAATCCCGCAACTGACGGTACAAACGCAATACTTCCCGGAACAGGTCTTTCGTCGTCCGGTGACGGAATTTTGATAGCCTCTTCTTTTGAATAAACTACCTTTAATTTTTTTATACCTCTTGCCTTAAGCTCGCGGCGCATAACGCGCGCCAAAGGGCATACGGACGTTTTGTAAATGTCCGAAACTTCAAAAAGTGTCGGATCAAGCTTGTTTCCCGCACCCATAGAGCTGATAATTTTTACTCCGGCTTTTTCGGCACGAAGTATTATTTCAATTTTACCTTTTACGGTGTCTATTGCGTCAACAACGTAATCATATTTTGAAAAATCAAACATATCTGCCGTATCGGGCAAGAAGAATGTTTCAAACGCGTTTATTTTTACATTTGGATTTATATCCAATGCACGATTTTTTATAACTTCGACTTTAGGTTGTCCGACAGTACTGTGAAGTGCGATTATCTGTCGGTTTATGTTTGAAAGCGAAACGGTGTCTTTGTCTATAACGTCTATTTCGCCTACACCGCTCCTAACGAGCGCCTCGACAACAAAACCGCCTACACCGCCTACACCGAAAACCGCAACGTGTGCATTTTTCAGTTTCTGTATGGCATCTTTTCCTAAAAGAAGTTCCGTTCGTTCAAATTGATTTTCCATACCGTAATTCTATACTCCTATTTTCCTATTTGTTCACTATGAATTGATTATAACATTCTTTTTTGTTTTTGTCAATTCAAATCTGTCATTATTGCAAAAAAATAAAGCAGATAAATCGACATTTGATTTATCTGCTTAGATTAATTTGTTTCCGTACTCTCAATTTTTATTAATTTCCAAAAAATTCGTTTGCGTAAGTTACCGAAGAAAGTGCGTCTTTGCAGTATTTGTCCGCACCTATCATATCGGCATATTCCTGTGTAAGCACCGCACCGCCAACCCATACTTTTGTATCAAGTCCTGCCGCACGAATTGCTTTGATTGTATCTTCCATACTTACTACTGTTGTAGTCATAAGTGCGGAAAGTCCGCATATGTGAATATCGTTTTCTTTTAATGTTTCGACAATAAGTTCGGGCGGTACGTCCTTGCCTAAATCATAAACATCATAACCGTAGTTCTCCAAAAGCACCTTTACGATGTTTTTGCCGATGTCGTGAATATCGCCTTTAACCGTTGCAACCAAGATTTTACCTTTGCTTTCCTGTGCTTCGCCGCTTTGGTCAATGTGAGCCTTGATTGCGTCAAATGAATTTTTGACGGTTTCTGCACTCATCATAAGCTGAGGTAGGAACATTGTACCTTTTTCAAACTCACGACCGACAACGTTAAGTGCTTCAACAAGTATGTTGTTGATAATGTCCATCGGATCGGTAGTTTCAAGCTGACGAACTGTTTCGTCAAACGACTGGTCTTTAAGACCTTTTATGATTATATCGAAAAGCGGATTGACATTTTCAGCTTTTTCTTCCGCCTGATTTTCTTTTGTTACGGTTGTCTGTGACTTTGTACCCGCATATTTGCTTACATATTCCTGACAATCCGCGTCATAGCACGAAAGTGCCATAAATGCACGATAGGTGTTAATCATTGAATCGGCACACGGGTTGATAATACAGGCGTCAAGACCGTTGTTAAGTGCCAATGCGAAGAATGTTCCGTTGACTATTTCTCGGCGCGGAAGTCCGAATGATATGTTAGATACGCCAAGCGTTGTACAAATGCCAAGCCGGTCCTTTATCATTTTCAATGCTTTGATTGTTTCGGCAGACTCTTTTTGCTGTGCCGAAATTGTAAGAGTAAGTGCGTCCATTACAAGGTTTTTCGGCTTTATGCCGTATTCTGACGCTCTGTCACGGATTTTTTTTGCAATTTCAAATCTTTGTTCGGCAGTAGGAGGGATACCTTCCTCGTCAAGACAAAGTCCGACAAGTACACCGCCGTATTTTTGAACTATCGGCATAATTGCTTTTATGCTTTCTTCCTTGCCGTTTACGGAGTTTACCATAGGTTTACCGTTGTAAATACGCAATGCACGTTCGGTTGTTACAGGGTCGGAACTGTCTATCTGTAAAGGAAGATTTACTGCGGCACTGATAGCCTTAACCGCTTTTTCCATTGTCGAACATTCGTCAATTTCCGGCAGTCCGACGTTTACGTCAAGTATGTGTGCACCTGCGTCACGTTGTGCAAATGCCTCGTTTAGAATATAGTCTATGTCGCCGTTTCTAAGTGCTTCTTTAAACTTTTTCTTACCTGTCGGATTGATACGTTCGCCGACAATTACAGGACCTTTTCCGAGTACAACCGTTTTTGAATATGACGCAACGACAGTGATGTTTTTTTCTTCGACTATCGGTTTGTAGTTTTTGCATTTTTCAACAAGACTTCTTATATGGTCAGGTGTTGTACCGCAACAACCGCCGAGAACAGATGCACCAAGCTTTGCCATATGTTCACATTCGTCTGCAAATTGTTTCGGTAATACATTGTAAACTGTTTTGCCGTTTTCGATTTGCGGCAAACCTGCGTTTGGCTGTGCCATTATAGGAATTGAAGAAATTTCAGCAAGGTCAGTCATCATTTCACCGATTTGAGCAGGACCAAGACCACAGTTTATACCGACACAATCAACACCGAGTCCTTCCATAATCGCCGACATAACCTTGACGTCACCGCCCGTAAGCGTTTTATAGCTTTCGTCAAACGTCATTGTACAGAAAATAGGGAGTGAAGTGTTTTCCTTTACTGCAAGTACGGCGGCTTTTGCCTCAAGAGTGTCAGACATTGTTTCTATTATAACAAGGTCGGCACCGCATTTTTCGGCAGTTTTTGCGATTTTCGCAAATGCGTCATAGCAATCATCAAAAGAAAGGTCGCCCAAAGGCTCTAACAATTTACCGCAAGGACCGATGTCGAATGCAACAAATCGCGGATTTCCCTCTGATTGAAAACTGTTTACCGCCTTTCTTGCAATGCCTATTGCGGCGGCGATAATCATATCAAGGCTTTCGCCGATTTCTTCTGATTTTAACGGGTTTGCACCGAAGGTATTTGTGGTTATGATGTTTGCACCGGCCTCAAGATATTCGGTATGTATTTTTTCTATTAAAGCGGCATTTGTAAGGTTTAAAAGTTCGGGAATTTCACCTGCACCCATACCGTTTTTTTGCAGCATTGAACCCATACCGCCGTCAAAAAACAGCATTCTCTTGCCGAGTAATTCTCTTACGTTCATTATTTATATCCTTTCATAATGGAAAAATAGGGTATTGCAAAATGCAATACCCTTTAGATTGTAAACAAAACCATAGGGTTTGTTTAGATTATTTGTTCTTACCGCAGCAGTTCTTGTACTTTTTACCGCTGCCGCATGGGCAAGGATCGTTTCTGCCCGGTTCTTTCTTTGCACGTTTAGGTGTGTTTCCGAGAGAACCGTCACCGCCTGTATCAAGCGGTTTAGCGACTTGCTCGCGTTCAATCTTAACTCTCGGCATAGCTGAAAGTACATATCTTACAGTATCTTTCTTTATGCTGTCAAGCATATTTTCGTAAAGCTCACTGCCGACATTTCTGTATTCAAGAACAGGGTCGTGCTGACCGTATGCTCTAAGACCGATTTCACGTTTAACGTGTTCCATTTCGTCAAGATGATCCATCCAAAGAGTATCGACAACTCTAAGCATAAGCACTCTTTCAAGCTCACGCATATTCTCGCCGAATACTTCTTCTTGTGATTCGTAACGCTTGTTGCCAAGCTCCATAAGCATATCCTTAACGTCTGCTTTTGTGATAGTTTCCATATCTTCCTCAGGGATTTTAAATTCACCTTGAGCATTTAGATATTGATTTGCAAATTCTGTGATTGCACGAATGTTCCAATCTTCAGGAATTTCTGAAATTCCGATATAATCGTCAAGTGCACTGTCGATTGCAGATTCCATCATATTCTTGATAGTACCGCTTATATCTTCACCGTCAAGTACCATTTGACGCTGTGCGTATATAATCTTACGCTGTTCGTTCATAACTTCGTCGTATTGAAGAACGTGCTTACGAGAATCAAAGTTTCTGCTTTCAAGATTTTTTTGTGCATTTTCGATTGCATTTGTAAGCATTTTTGCTTGAATAGGCTCGTCCTCTTCAAGACCAAGTGCATCAACCATAGACTTAACCTTGTCGCTGCCGAAAATTCTCATAAGATCATCATCAAGTGAAAGGAAGAATTGAGATACACCGGGGTCACCTTGACGACCTGCACGACCTCTAAGCTGATTGTCGATACGTCTTGATTCATGACGTTCAGTACCTATAATATACAAACCGCCAAGCTCACGAACTTCGTCTTGTTCCGGCTTGATTTGTGCTTTGAATTTGTCGTTAAGTTCGGTAAATACTTTTCTTGCATTGATAATATCTTCATCATCTGTATCACCGAAACCTGTTGCCTCTGCGATAAGCTCATCTGTAAATCCTTGACGTGCCATTTCATGTTTAGCCATATATTCTGCATTACCGCCAAGGTTAATGTCAGTACCACGACCCGCCATGTTTGTTGCGATTGTTACAGCACCTTTTTTACCTGCCTGTGCAACGATTTCAGCCTCTTTTGCGTGATACTTCGCATTTAGGACTTCGTGTTTAATTCCTGCACGCTTTAGAAGTGCCGAAAGTATTTCCGACTTGTCTACGTTTACGGTACCTACAAGTACAGGCTGTCCCTTTGCATGGGCTTCCACCACTGCATTGACAATGGCATTTAACTTCTCTGCCTTTGTCTTGTAAACCGCATCCTGCAAATCCTTACGGATAACCGGACGGTTTGTGGGAATTTCCACAACGTCCATGCCATAAATCTCTCTGAATTCCTTTTCCTCTGTCAGCGCGGTACCGGTCATGCCACACTTCTTCTCAAACAGGTTGAAGAAGTTCTGGAAGGTAATGGAAGCCAGAGTCTTGCTCTCTCTCTTTACCTTTACATGCTCCTTCGCCTCGATTGCCTGATGCAGACCGTCGGAGTAACGGCGTCCCGGCATAATACGTCCGGTAAATTCGTCTACAATCAGTACCTGGTCGTCCTTTACCACATAATCCTGGTCGCGGAACATCAGGTTATGGGCACGGAGCGCCAGAATGATATTATGCTGGATTTCCAGATTTTCCGGGTCAGCATAGTTGTCAATATGGAAGAACTGTTCTACCTTCTTGATACCTGCTTCCGTCAGGTTAATAACCTTGTCCTTTTCGTTGACAATAAAGTCACCGTTCTCTTCCTGTACCACGCCCATGATGGCATCCATCTTTGTCAGCTCCTGCACATCATCGCCACGCTGCATCCTTCTCGCCAGCAAATCACACATCTCATAAAGAGCCGTTGACTTGCCGCTCTGACCGGAAATAATCAGAGGGGTTCTCGCCTCGTCAATCAGGACGGAGTCTACCTCGTCAATGATACAGAAATGTAAATCCCTCAAAACAAGCTGTTCCTTGTAGATAACCATGTTGTCTCTCAGGTAATCAAATCCCAGCTCATTATTGGTAACATAAGTAATATCGCAGCCATATGCCTTCTGGCGCTCTTCACTGGTCATGCTGTTTAAAACAACACCCACCGTCAGTCCCAGAAATTCATGTACCTGACCCATCCACTCCGCATCACGCTTTGCCAGATAGTCATTGACCGTTACAATATGGACACCCTTTCCTTCCAGGGCATTCAGATAAGCCGGTGCCGTGGATACCAGGGTTTTTCCTTCACCGGTACGCATCTCCGCGATACGTCCCTGATGCAGGATAATTCCACCGATAAGCTGTACCCGGTAATGCTCCATGTTCAGAACTCTTCTGGCTGCCTCCCGCACTGTGGCAAAAGCCTCCGGAAGTAAATCATCCAGAGTTTCGCCTGCTTCCAGACGCTTTTTATATTCTGCCGTCTTTCCACGCAGTTCTTCATCGGACAGGCTCTGCATTTCAGGACGCAGGCTGTCGATTTTATCCACCAGCGGTATAATCCTTTTTAATTCTCTTTCGCTGTGTGTACCAAATATCTTATCAACAATCTTCACGAAACTTCCACACCTTTCCGTGACCCTTCTGGGCACTCTTTATCCTACATTGTACCAGAATTTCCTTACAGATTCAACACCCTGCTTTCTTTCCTCTGGAAACATTTCGTAAATTTTCTGTTAAAAATTGACAAATGCACGATAAAACAGTATAATTTTTCATGAGGTAAAACCGATGAAAAGACTTTCTTTACTGCAGCTAATTCCCGGCATGGTCGTGGCACAGAATGTACAGGCATCAAATGGAGAAATGTTGATTCCCCATGGAACCATCTTAAATTCCTGGATGATTACCCGACTGGAATTATACGGAATTTTAACAATATACGTGGAAGATACAGTCCCCAGGGAAACCTTTACGCCTCCCGTTCCGGAAACACCCTCCTATTACGAGCGTGTCCGGAAATCCGAGGAATTTAAGGAATTTAAAAATGATTATGAATTAGAGTTATCCGACTTCCGCTCTACCATCAACAATGTGGTGGAACGAAACATGAAGCTGGATATTGACCTTTTATTAAAACATTCCCTTGCCATCACTTCTCTCGGTGAGAAAAAGGGAAGTATTTTTGCCATGATGCAGAATATGCGGGAATATGACGATTCCACCTATGCCCACTGTATCAATGTGGCACTTTTAAGCAACATTCTTGCCACCTGGCTGAAATTTTCCCCGGAGGAGGTCAATCTGGCAACCTCCTGCGGTCTGCTCCATGACATCGGGAAACTTTTAGTGCCCCATAATATTCTGTCCAAGCCCGCGAGGCTGACACCGGACGAATACGAGGAAATCCAGAAGCATCCTGTGGCAGGGTATCAGCTGTTAAAAAAACAGGGAGCTGATGTCCATATCCAGAATGCCGCCCTGATGCATCATGAGCGCTCCGACGGCTCCGGCTATCCCCTACGGCTGCACGGCAACCAGATTGACCGCTTCGCCAGACTGGTTTCCATCGTAGATGTCTATGATGCCATGACTGCCGCAAGGGTCTACAGAGGGCCTGTCTGTCCCTTCCGGGTCATCGAGCTTTACGAATCCGAAGGCTTCCAGAAATATGACGTGGAATATCTGATGACATTTCTGGAAAATGTGGTAAATACCTATATCAGAAACCGCTGCCGCCTTTCCGACGGCAGGGAGGGAGATATTATTTATATCAACCGCTATAAGCTGTCCCGCCCTATTGTCCAGTGCGGCACGGAGTACGTGAACCTTTCGGAATATCCCGATTTAACAATAGAGGTTCTTTTATAAATAAAAGGAAAGAAGGAAACAACATCATGACTCTTACTGCAAAACATCTTTATGTGAATGTTCCCGGGAAAACTCCTCTTTTTTCCTCTGTATCCGCTGCCCTTGACAGCGTTGCCTTTGAGGCGGAGGATGCTTCCTATCCCGCTCCCCTGCGGGAGGATGTAGAACCCGTTGTAGTTCATATCGGGCCCGGCACTTACAGGGAACGTTTTACCGTAACCCGCCCCAATGTTACCCTGCAGGGTGAGGGTGCTTCCCGCTCTGACGTAGTCCTTGTCTACGGGGATTACGGACGGGAAATTCTTTCTGACGGCATCAAGCGCGGCACCTTTCGCAGCGCAACAGTACGGATTGCTGCTCAGGATTTTACCGCCAGACATTTAACCTTCCAGAATGATGCCGGCTACGGCTACAAGGTAGGACAGGCAGTTGCCCTTTATGTGGACGGGGACCGCTGTTATCTGGAGGACTGCGCCCTTCTCGGCAGTCAGGATACTCTTTTCACCGCTCCTCTTCCATTAAAAGAGGTAGAACCCGGCGGTTTCCGCGGTCCCGGCGAAAACAAGCCCCGTATCCTTGGGCGCCACTGCTACCGCAACTGCTATATTCAGGGAGATGTGGACTTTATCTTCGGCGGCGGCATCTGCTATTTTGAAAACTGTGAAATCTTTTCCAAGAATCCCGACGGCAAGGAACTGCCCGAAGGAGATACCTCTCCCAGAGGCTATATTACCGCTGCCTCCACGCCGGAGGGCGAACCCTTTGGTTATGTGTTAAAGGACTGCCATCTGACAAGCGACTGTCCGCCTCATACGGTTATGCTGGGACGTCCCTGGAGAGAATTTGCAAAGACTGTTTATATCAACTGCGAACTTGGCGAGCATATTCATCCCACCGGCTGGATGGACTGGGGAAAGGATCACAGCCATTTCTACTACGGCGAGTTTGGTTCCTACGGTCCCGGGGCAAATCCGGAAGCCCGGGCAGACTTCTCCCATCAGCTGACAGCGGAAGAAGCTGCAAAGTATACTATGGAAAATGTATTAAAAGGCTGGACACCGGGAGTTTAATCCCGGCTCCAGCCCTTTTTAATTGCTTCCGATTTCTTCTTTTACCGCCGCCTGTCGATACCCTTTTCCCGGTAATAGGCTGCCTTGTCCGCATACATCAGCTTTTCAGAATCCGCCATCATTCTGTCCATATCAATGCTTCTGCTCTTCTGCCATGCGGAACCCACTGCCAGCGCAAATTGGTGCTTTTCCGCATCCTGCCGCAGGGCTGCCACCTTATCCTCCAGCACCTTTTCATCAATTCCGTTGCAGAGAACCAAAAGCTCATCCCCGCCGATTCTGAACAGCCCTTCCTTGCCGAATACTCTCTGCAGGCTGGCGCATGCCTGTAAAATCAGATAATCCCCCGCAGCATGTCCCTGCTCATCATTGACTCTCTTTAAGCCGGTTACATCACAGTAAACCACACCGAAGCCATTTTCCCCGTGAACCTCTCCGATATATTCCTCCAGTGCATACCTGTTTCCGATTCCCGTCAGCTGGTCATGATGGCTCATGTTCTGAAGCTGCTTTTCCAGATTCCTCCGCTTTAAGGAGGACACAATAAAGTGTCCCATAATCTGCAGCATATTGGCTGCATACTCCAGAGATTCCTTCGGTGCATTATCCACACCGTAAAAACCAAACACTCTCTGGCCATCATACAGAGGAACCACAACCAGAGAATGAATATCCTGCTGCTTTAAGTTCTCATACTGCAGCGGGTCACTTTCCCTGATTTCCTCCAAATCATTGATTATAATACTGTTATTTACCTGAAAATTCTGATACCACTTTCTGCAAATCTCTGCCGGTAAATTCTGCAGGGTATCCTTCGCCGGTCTTACCCCGGTAGCCACCCATTCATAGGTATTGTCATCATTTCCGATTGCATTTTTCTCAAAAATATAGGTACGCTGTCCGTGAAGGGCTCTTCCGATATATTCCAGTACAATATCCAGAGATTTCGCTGCCGTAGGCGCTGTCAACGCCACCCGCAGTCCTTCATTTGTCAGGGTTTCCAGATTTTCATAACGGTTCAGGGCAACACTTTTCTGTTCATGCAGGCTGTCATCCAGCGCAATTTCCAGCCGGTACCGCCTTCCGTCCTCTACAATCATGGTATCCTTGAGCATATAATGCTTCTGCAGAACCGGATTATAATGATGCCATTCTATAAACTGTCCCTCAACAAGGGCTTCATTGTTGCAAATCGCGCAGGCACATCCTCCTGCCTGAAGTATCTCATAGCACTTTCTGCCTGCAAGCTGTTCCACTGAATCTATTTCATAAATACTTCTGGCTTTTTTGTTCATATAGACCAGCTGGTAAGTATCCATATCGGAAACATAAACAATTTCGTTCATGTTTTCAAAAAATTCCCACAGTTTTCCCATGGTTTACTGCCTCACATTTCTTCACTAATCATTCGTCTACTGATAATAATAACACCAGTATATCTTATACTATAGCACTTTTTTTCTATTCTGTGAAGCAAAATTATTTTATCCGGTTCCACACTTATCTGATTCCAAAATTTCCCAACGCCTTTTCCCAGAATTTTTCCGGTATATCCGGCCAGTTACATACTCCGGTTTCCTCCTGACACAGACGCATGACTTCCTCTAATATATTTGCATGGCAGATTCCCTCAGGCAGTTGGTTCAAAATCAGCTTTTCTGTAAGCAGGCTCCAGTAAGGTGCCCTTTCATAAAATCCTGCCTCCCGCATTTCCTCCAACGCCTGCTGCCTGTCATAATCCAGACTGATAAATTCCTCCCTCCAGCCTCCCTCTTCTCCCCGCAGAATGGCAAACTGCGCCATGCCGGAGGCTTCCAGTCCAACCCCAACAGAACCGGGATTTAATGCAATTTTTCCCTGATGCTCCGTTATTCCCTGCACATGGGAATGTCCGTACAGCAGATAATCCACCTCTATCTGCTCCAATATTCTTTTGCTCTCCTCATTCCCCGGACGCATGCCGCTCCTTGTGGAAAAGGGGCTTCCATGACAGGCTATCAGAGTAGGCAGGGAAACATATTGCAGCTTCTGCGCCAGCCGCAGCTTTTCAAAAAAATAAAAATCCCTCTCCCGCACATGGGAATAAGAATAGTAAAGCATCCCGGTTGTAGAGCTTATCTCCTGCCAGTAATCCTTCTCCCGCTTTCTGTATTTCAGCCAATATTCTTCCTTATTGCCACAGATAAAGGTACAGCGGTACTCCCTGTCATACTGATAAAGCAAATCCATTGTCCGCTCCGGGTAAGCAAACTCTCCCAGATAATCCCCGAGAAAAAGGAAATCGGAAATTCCCCTCTCCAAAGCGTATTCCATACATTTTTCCAATGCCACATGATTGCTGTGAATATCTGCCAGCACTGCCAGTTCCATGGTAATCTCCATTCCGCAGGCATCCCTTGCGATGGTGCCTGCCTTTTCTGTTGTTTTACAGATACCATACTACTTTCTTTTTCTTAAGATTCCGAAAAATAAATTGTTAAGGTTTGCTTAATCTTTTTTACAGCAAAAAGCGCCCCCGGAAAGTAAACCTGTAAATAAACTTCACTTCCCGGGAGCGGCCCTTCCATATTACTTCCTGTTTTTACTTCGTTTTCCCATCTTTATATGCATTTCTGCACAGGGAAAAATTCTATTTTTCAATCTTCTCCCTTTTATCCTTCAATGGAAATATAATGCTTCTCTTCCACTGCGGGCTTTGCTTCCTTCTTCGGTACGAAGAGTTTCAGAATACCATGCCTAAATTCTGCCTTAATATCCTCATTCTCCAGATTCTCACCTACATAGAAGCTTCTCTGGCAGGCACCGGCATATCTTTCCTTCCGAAGATACCTTTCTCCTTCCTTCTCCTTTTCCTCATCCAGTCCCTTGGCGGCTGCAATTGTCAGATAACCATCCTCCAGGGATATCTGTATCTCATCCTTTGTAAAGCCGGGCAAATCCACAATCAGTTCATAGCCGTCTGCTTTTTCCTTAATATCTGTTTTCATAAGGTTTCTGGCATGTCTGCCATACAGCTTCTTTTCCATCCTGTTGTGTCCCCGTTCATCCAACATCGGGAAATCATCAAACCAGTCATCCAATAAATTCTCTCCAAAAATTCCAGGCATCAACATAAGTCATCTCTCCTTTTCAAACACATGCTTTTTTCCTGTTTTCCTGGAAACAAGTCTCAGGAACTTTTTCTTTTTTTACTTCCATTCTGTTCCCTTCCTCTTGTTCTATTTGTAATATAACACATATATTCTAATGTGTCAATAGCTGTTTTGAAAGTTTATATTTATTTTATATTTGCGAATTGTGTTTTAAATAGTTAGATTTTCAATTATTTTGATTTTCAAATCTTCTTGACAGTCCGATACTTTCCGGATATACTGAAACCTGTCCTGTTTTATGGATACTGACAGTTTAAGAGATGCGTTGGAGAAGTGCGCAGGAATGGAGATGAAATATGAGTGTACGAATTGTAATTGATTCCGCTTCCGATATTACAAAGGAAAGAGCGGATAGCTTAAATCTGGATTTTCTCCCCTTGAAAACGATTTTCGGGGAGGAGGAATTTTTAGATGGGATTACCATTACCCACAGAGAATTTTATGAAAAGCTGATTGAGTGCGGCACCGTTCCCACCACCAGCCAGATTTCCCCCTACGATTATGAGCAGAAATTTAAGGAAATCAAAGAAAGCGGAGATACCGCTGTGGTTATCTGCCTTTCCTCTCTCCTCTCCGGCACCTGGCAGAGCGCCTGCATCGCCGCGGAAGGCTACGAGGACTGCATCTGTCTTGTGGACAGCCTGAATGTCTGCATCGGGGAACAGAATCTGATTATGTATGCGGTAAGACTGCGGGAGCAGGGACTTTCCGCTCCGGAAATTGCAGCCCTTTTAAATCACAAAAAACACGACATCTGTCTGGTTGCCGTGTTCGATACTCTGGAATATTTAAAGCAGGGTGGACGTATTTCCAAAACTGCCGCCTGGGCAGGCAGTGTGCTTTCCATCAAGCCTGTTATTTCTATTTTAAAGGGAGAAGTTGCCATCCTCGGAAAAGCAAGAGGCTCCAAAAACGGAAACAATATGCTTATCCAGAATGTACAGCAAAGCGGCGGTATCGACTTCTCCATGCCCTACTGTCTTGGCTACAGCGGTCTGGACGATACCCTTTTGCAAAAATACATTGAGGACAGCCGTGCTCTCTGGGAAGGCAAAACTGACGACCTTCCCATCAGCACCATCGGCTCTACCATCGGTACCCACGCGGGGCCCGGCGCTATTGCCGTTTCTTTTTTCCATTTATAAACAAATCTCTTATTGCTTATGATTACTTAAACAGTGTCTTTAAAAGACCTCTCTTGAGCACCTGGGCGCCGGTATTAATCAGACTTCTTTCTATCTGTGCTTTCCGGCGTTCCGCTGCTTTTTCTTTCTTCTTTTCAGCAGCCTCCGCTTCCTTTTCCTTCTTGCGTCTGGCAGCTTCCTCTTCTTTTTCCTTCTGCTTCTGTGCCAGAAAAGCTTCCTTTTCTTTCTGCTTTTCAAAGGCTTCCCGTTCCTTTGCCAGCTTTTCCCGTTCTGCCTCAAGCTCTGCTTTTCTGGCTTCCTCTGCCGCCAAATCCGTCAGTACTTCATAGGCTGTCCAGGGGTCAACCGCCTGGTCATACTTCTCCATGCCGTCTGCTGCCATCAGGCTCTTTCTCTGTGCCTCGTCCACAGGCCCCATCAGGCTCTCCGGACAGATAATCGCTGTCTGCTGGACAATTCCCGGTACACCGTTTTCATCCAGGAAGGAGGTCAACGCCTGTCCGACCCCAAGCTCCATAATTACATCCTCTGTCTTAAACGCCGGATTTTCTCTGAACGCCTGTGCCGCCGCCCGTACTGCCTTCTGCTCCGCCGGAGTATATGCCCTTAAGGCATGCTGCACCCTGTTGGAAAGCTGCGCCAATACGCTGTCCGGAATATCGCCGGGGCTCTGAGTTACAAAGTAAATACCCACTCCCTTCGAGCGAATCAGTTTTACCATCTGCTCGATTTTCTGTACCAGCACCTTCGGTGCCTCGTCAAAGAGCATATGGGCTTCGTCAAAGAAAAAGACAAGCTTCGGCTTTTCCAAATCCCCCGCCTCCGGGAGCCGCTCAAAAAGCTCCGCCATCATCCAGAGCATAAAGCTGGCATACAGCTTCGGATTCTGCACCAACTTTACACTGTGCAGAATATTTATCATGCCCTTTCCCTCT
>OGOW01002589.1_pt1 | contig 14100 bp, 9 predicted proteins | sample 1552781 | NCBI WGS metagenome assembly OGOW01 (sample SAMEA2580145, study PRJEB22360) | human gut metagenome | biome: human gut; feature: human-associated habitat; material: faeces | place: Denmark | collected 2008/2010
AGGCGCGCTAAGGGGCGTCTCCGCCCCGCTTTTCGATCGGCTGCGACTCGTCGAGGTAGACGGCGACGCTGCCCTGCGGCCCCGGCCTGCCTCCGCAGGCGACCGCCGCCAGGGCGCACAGCCCGGCGAGACTCTTCAACAGAATTTTATTTTTCATGTCTGGAATGGATTAGTGCATATTCACAAACGGAGTGCACAGTCGAGAGGCTGCGCACTCCGTTCACAAAATTAACGATTATTTCTTAACCAGCGACAAAACGGGGTTGTCTTTTCCCGCCGTCACGTCGAGTGTCAGACGATAGGTCGCGCCCTCCTCAAGGGTGACTCCCGAGGCGATCTCGATGTTGCCGTCCCCGGCGATCGAGAAGAACGCCTCGGCGCCCGGCGCCAGCGTGAAGGCTCCCAGACCGTCCCAGCCGCGGTTCCGGAAGAACTTGCCGCTCCAGCCGCTCACGCGGAAACGCTGTCCGAGGGTCGTGCTGCCTTCCAGACCCGCCTGGGCCGTCATCGTGTAGATGCCGGGAGCGGATTCGGGCACGCAGACGCCCTTTTCGGTGGTCCAGCCCGGTTCGTTCACGGCCGCGGGCGAACCGATGCCGTAGCCGATGAAATAGACCGCCCCGTGACCGTCGTCGCTCAACGTGGCAAGCCCCGAACCGTCGGCGTTGAGCACCAGCGCATCAATCACCCGGGTCGCCAGATTGGCCGTGATGCGGTATTTGCCCGTGACGGGGACCAGCTTGACGCTCGTCGCGGAGGCCGCCTCGAAGAAGTCGGGATTGATCCACGCCGGCGTGAAGGCGTCGGCGCCGCCCAGCGTCAGCATCTGGCCCTGCGTCAGGTCGAGGTCCAGCTGGTAGTTGTCCACGTCGAGTTGGGTCATCGGCGTTCCGTTGACAGTGATGTCGGCCGGCGGAAGCTGTTGCTCGCCCACCTTCTCGACGGTCAGCACGGCCGCCGTATTGCCGCCCGTGATGTCCACCGTGAAGCGGTAGATGCCGCCCAGGTCGAGCGTCTTGCCCTCCACCAGGCCCAGGTTGCCCGAATCGCTGATCTTCACCAAATCGCTCGCGGTCGAAATGTCCTTGCCGCCGAATTCCCCGCCCCAGGTCTTCTGGTGGAAGAACTTGAAGTCGAACGAAGAGGCGTTGAGCGAGATTCCCGCAACGAGCGTCAGCTGGTACTTCTTGTCGGCGACGCGCGCCAGACACAAGCCCCCGTCCTCGGGACTCCAGCTGGCGGCGTTTTTCAGCGTCGGCTTGCCGACCTCCGTGCCGCCGATGGCCCAGATGGCTCCCGAACCGTCGTCGTTGAGCGTGGCAAGCTCCGTCGCCGACTTCATGGCCTCGATCTTCAGGTAGCGGTGCTTGAAATTGGCCGTCACCTTGTACATGCCCGTCATCGGCAGGAAGGTCAGCGTCTCGGGATCGGAAACATCGGCGCGTTCGAAGAAGTCGCGGTCCACATCCCAGTCGGCGAAGTCCGAAACGCCCGTCAGCTTGTAGGTCCGGCCCTCGGTCAGCGTGGTGACGATGCTGTAATTGTCATTGTCGACCATCGTCATCTCCGTCTCGCCGAAGAGCAGTTTGATGAAAGGAGAACCCTCGAAGGTCAGCAGGTTGAAGGTGATCGTGAACTCCCCGGCATTCGAATTGGCGAAGGGAATGGCGTCGGTGGAATCGGAGACGATGCCGCCGGCCCCGGAATCGTAGCCGAAGGTCACCACCGAGCCAGCGGCGTCGAGTTCGGGCGTCGCGATGTAGCCCTGCGGCTTCTGCGGGAACTCGTCCGTCACGGCGTATTCGTAGTCGTTGCCCGTAGGCTCCATGCGGTACTCCGCGTCATCGAGGAAGAACGTCAGGTAGGCGGGCTTGGGACGCGATACGGCGAGCGACCGGTCGACGGTCGTCGTTCCGAAGCGCACGTTCTGCCCCACGAAGCGCAGCGTGGCCTCGCCGTCGGGAATGTTCTTGTAGAAGGGAAGCGTCACAGCCCCCGTATAGGTTCCGTCGCTTTTGGTGCGGATCACCTCCTCGGCGACCATCTCGTCGTCGAAGAATACCTGCGCCTTGAGCGTCGAGAGCGCATAGCGGTCGGTCATCGTCACCTCGAAGTCGACCTTGCCGCCGTAGACGCCCGACGCATCGGCCGAAACGACGGTCATCTCGGGACCGACGTCGGTGGTGAGCAGTTCGGGATCGTCCTTGCACGCCGTCGTCGAGGCAGCGACGAGCAGCGACAGTGCGATGTATTTCAGCGTTTTCATGTTCTGCGAATTTTAAAGGTTAGTTTTCGGCTCCGGCGCCCCAGCGGAACGAGGCGATCGACTTGGCCGGGATGGTGTATTTGAACGAACGGTCGGCGTTTTCATACACGGCGACGGTCTGTTCGCCGGCGCTCCTGTTGAGCGCCACGAAGGCTTTCGATCCGTCGGGATTCCGGAAGGCCAGGTAGGTCAGCCCCGACGCCGTGTAACCCGACGCGCCGATGCGCACGGCACCCGGACGGATGACCTTGGCGCACTGGGCCAGGTCGTAATAGTGGCTGTTGTACTTGAGCGTCTTGTAATCCGACGAACTGATCTCGATGGCCCCGTAGCAGGTCGTACAGCCTCCGGGACGGTTCGGAGCGCCCTTGTCGTCGAGCATCAGGTTCCACAGCAGAACCCCTTTGCCGTAGCGGCTCAGCGTCCCCAGGAAGATCGACTCGAAGTCGTCGATCACGCAGCTCTCGAAATTGTAGTTCCACGTGCCGATCGAAGCCTCGGTGAAGTAGATCGTCTTGTCGGGCGCGGCGGCGCGGATGTTGTCCAGCTCGCTCACGCTGCCCCCGTAGTTGTGCCAGGCCGAGCCATCGACCCACTGCGCAGCATCGGCGTCGGCGTAGATGTTGAGCGGGTAGTTCTGCTGGCCGGCGACGTTGTCGTAGTTGTAGTTGTGGTCGTAGCAGAGAATCTTGGTGTCGATGCCCGCCTTGCGGAATGCCGGGCCGAGCTTCTTGACGAAGGCCAGCTGATCCTCCCACGGCATGTAGAGCGACATCGAATTGCCCTTGTTCAGCGGCTCGTTCTGCATCGTGATGGCGTAGATCGGGAATCCGTTCTCCTCCATCTCGGTCACCCACTGCACGAAATACTCGGCGTAATCGTCGTAATAGGCGGGATTGAGACGCCCGCCGGTCCACGAATCGTAGGGTTTCGAGGGGTCGGCGACCGTGCCCTTCATCCATTTGGGGCACGACCACGGCGAACCCATGATCCTGATTTCGGGATTGATCTCCAGAATCTCTTTCAGCACCGGAAAGATGCCCTCCTTCTCCACGGCGGGAATGGCGAAGAACTCGATGCCCTCCCGGTCGCAGCAGGTGTATTCGCCCATCGAGAAGTCCGAGCCGCCGATATGCACGCGGATAAAGCTGAAACCGGCTCCGGTCTCGGGGTCGAAGCACTTCCGGAGGATCGCCGTGCGGTCGGCCTGCGACATTTGCAGCAGGTTGTAGCACGTGGCGCCGGTGATGGCCGGGCCGAAACCGTCGACGGTCTGGTAGGTCGTCGAGGGGTCGATCGTGACCCGGTAGGGCGACATCGAGACCTTTGAATAGTCGAGTCCCTCCTCCGTGAACAGGCGGTTGCCGTCGGCCGAGGTGACGTAGGCGAGAACATCGCCCGTCACGGGCGAGGGATCGGGGCCAGGACCGGGAGCCGGCGTGTCGCCGTCGTTCCCGCTGGAACAGCATACGGCTCCGGCGAGCAGCAGCGGGCAGGTCAGCAGGCGCAGGTTGTTATTGATCGTGAATTTCATGGCAGAATCGCAATTTTAAGGTTAATAGCCCAGGTTTTGTTCGATGTTGGTGTTATCCTCCAGCACAGAAGTCGGCACCGGCATCAGCACGCGGTTGTCGTTCATCGCGCGGCGGGTCTGGAAGTAGGAGTCGTAGGACGCCGAGCCTTTGATGTTGACGCCGTCGCAGATTTCGAACAGTTTCGAATAGTCGTCGCCGTAACGCATCAGGTCGAACCAGCGGAAGCCCTCCATGGCCAGTTCCAGACGGCGTTCGTGGAGCACGGCTTCGCGCATCAGGTCGGCCGACGCGCGCTGCGCCGCAGTCAGCTTGCCAATGCCGGCGCGGCCGCGGATCTCGTCCACGATGTCGGCGGCGCCTCCCGGATCGTCCGTATTGGCCAGCGCTTCGGCATGCAGGAGCCGGATCTCGGCCAGACGCATCAGGTAAACCGGGGTCACGTTGGTCGGGAACTTGTGCATGAAAGCGTATTCGTCGCTCGGATAGTGGTACGACCAGCCGCATTCGTCGTAGACGACCGACGCATTCTTGCGCTCGGTGTCGCCCTCGGCGTCGTAAGCCTTCGTCAGGTTACGCGACGGCGTGCACCACTTGGCCCACGAGAAACTGTCGCCCGGGACATAGGCGTTGCGGTGGAACATCATCCACATCCACGAACCCGAGGTCTGGCTGGTCCACTGCACCTCGAAAATCGACTCGCGGGTGTTCATCGCAGCCATGCCCGTATCGCCGGTGGTGTAGGCCCACAGGTCGCCGTACTTGTCGCAGAGGCTGTACCCCATCCCTTCGACCGCTTCGCAGGCCGAGACGACCTTCGACCAGTCGCGGAACTCGCGCATGGAGTAGAAACGGGCCATCAGGCCGTAGGCGAAGCCCTTGGTGATGCGGAACTTGTTCGAAGCGTCCATGTCGGGGGCGTATTTGCAGGCATACTCCTCGATGTCCTTGACGATCTGCTCGCCGACGGTCTGCTTCGACACGCGGGCCGGGAAATAGAGCGGATAGACCTCCTCGACGTTCCCGGCGTTGATGGCGGGCGGGATTTCGGTCAGCATCGGGATTTCTCCGAAAAGCTGCATCATGTTCATCCAGATATAGGCGCGCCAGCAGAGCGCTTCGGAGAGCCACTCCTGGTACTCCTTGTCGGTGAGCGACGGATCGTTCTCCTTCACCAGATCGATGTTGCAGATGACCTGGTTGGCATAGTCCACGGCGTTCATCGAGTAGTTCCACAGGTTCGAGGCGAATTCGTTGTCGCTGTCGATGTGGTTCGACTCGACGCTGACGACCTTCGTCTCGGCCATGTTGCCGCCGTAGGCATTGTCGGCGCGCGCCTCGGCGAGCGTGGTCAGCTGATACCAGTAGGTCTGGAGGTCGCCCTTCATGTAGTTGTACATGGCCGTAAGCTGGCCTTCGAGCAGTTCGCGGGTGTTGATGGCCGTCTCGCTGTCGCCCGTGCCGGAGGTGTTGTTCTCGGCATACATCGTCTCGGGGAATTTCTCAAGGCTGCACGACGTGGTGGCAACCCCCAGCGAGAGACCTGCGGCAATTAAAAATATCTTTTTCATAATCGGTTCTTTTTTCAGCGGTTAGAAAGTAAGATTCAGACCCACGACGACCGTGCGCACGTTGGGATAGGTTCCCCAGTCGATGCCCATTTGCGTGGCGCTTTCCGACTGGCTCACCTCGGGATCGTAGCCCGAATAGCCGGTCCAGGTGATGAAGTTCTGGAGCGAAATGTAAGGCTGGATGCGCGTGATGTTGATGCGCTTGAGCTTCGGCGAGGTGATGTCGTACGACAGGGTGATGTTCTTCACCTTGAGGTAGGAGCCGTCCTCGACCCAGTAGGACGAATTCTTCACGTTCCAGGCGGGGTTGTCCGAGCGGAACACGTCGGTCTGCTGGCCCGGAATGCGCCAGCGCCGCAGGACCGTGGTGGTCTGGTTGTTGGCCGAAGCCATGCCCTCGGTCTCGATGCGCGAGGCGTTGAAAATGTCGTTGCCGTAGGAGCCCGTGATCAGAATGTTCAGGTTAAGCCCCTTCCACGAGAAGTTGTTGGTCATGCCGAAGGTGAACTTGGGATTGGCGTTGCCGATCCAGGTCTTGTCCAGCGGCGTGATCTCGCCGTCGCCGTTGCGGTCCTCGTAAACCAGGTCGCCCGTCTCGGGATCGACCCCCTTGGAGACATAGCCCCAGAACATCGAAAGCGGGTGGCCCGGAGTCATGCGCACGACGTTGTCGTTGGTCGCGTCGGAGGTCGTGGCGTAGTAGTAGACCTGCTTCAGGTTGAGTTTTTCGACCTTGTTGCGGTTGAGCGAAACGTTCAGGTCGGTCGACCAGTTGAAATCCTTCCGGGCGATGTTGACCGACGAAAGGGAGATCTCGAAGCCCTGGTTCGACATCTCGCCGTCGTTGCGGTAGATGCTCGGATAGGGCGACGGCAGCGGCACGTCCATCAGCATGTCCTTGGTGTACTTGTAGTAATAGTCGAGCGACAGGTTCAGGCGGTTGTTCAGCAGGGCGAAATCGAGTCCGACATTGGTCTGCGAAGAGGTCTCCCACGTAAGGTCCTGATTCTTGATGTTCTTGCGTCCGCCGACCGTCGGCACGGCCTGTGCATTTTCGGTCTGCGTCCAGTCGTAGTAATTGGTGCTGTACTGCTGCATCCAGCCGTACTCCGCCAGGCCCGCCTGGTTACCGGTCTGTCCCCAGCCGGCGCGCAGTTTCAGGTCGTTGATCCACGACACGTCGCGCAGGAACTTCTCGCCCGAGATGCGCCACGCGGCCGAGAACGAGGGGAAGTAACCCCAGCGGTGGCCGGGAGCCAGCTTCGAGGAACCGTCGGCGCGGAAATTGGCCGTCACGAGGTACTTGCTGTCGTAGTTGTACGACACGCGCGCCAGATAGGACATGATCGACCACTCCGATTTGCCGTAGCTCTGGCCGCGGACGCCGCCGTTGTTACCGCCGTTCAGGTTGGGAATGGCGTTGTTGTTGGTCGAGGAGAAATAAGAGCGCGAGCCGCTCAACTGCTCCCACACGGAGGTCGTGGCCGACGTGCCGGCCATCACTTCGAGGCTGTGGCGGTCGAACGATTTGTTCCAGGTCAGGATGTTGTCGTAAATCATGCGCATATCGTCGGAACGGGTGTCCGAGGCGGTTCCGTGCTGCGTCCGTCCGTAGGAGGTGCGAATCGGGTCGAGGAACGACGACGAGTGGACCCAGCGGCGGTCCATCGAAACCGTCGACTTGAAGGTCAGATCCTTGGCCAGGTAGAACGTCAGGCCGCCGGAGAGCAGCAGGCGGTCGGTGACATCCTGGTTGTAATCCGTGCGGGCCATGTTCTCACGCGGCGAGGTGAGGTTGGCGCCGTAAAAATTATTGTAGAACTGCTGGGGATTCTCGGGGTCCCAGATCGGCGCGTAGGTCGGGGTCGTGATGGCCGACACCACCACGCCGGCGCGGTTGGCGCCCTGACCCGAGATGATCGTGCCCTTGGTGGTGTAGTGCGAGAAAGTCGTCGAGGCGTTGGCCGAAACCCATTTGAAAATCTTCTTGTCGAAGCTGGCCTTCACGTTGTAACGGTCCGAAGAGGTGGTGTTGATGATGCCCTTTTCGTTGGTGTAGCCGCCGCCGAGGTAATAGGACGAGTTTTCATCGCCGTTGGAGACCGAGAACTGGTAGTTCTGGTTGACGCCCGTCGAGTAGGTTTCGTCGAACCAGTCGGTCCGGTCGGTCAGATCGGCCGGAAGCCCCGACACGGCGCCGTTCTCCTCCATCAGGTCGCGGTACTGCCGGGCATTGAGCACGTCGTAGCTCTTGGTCACCTTCGAAATGCCGACGAAGGTCGAGAACGAAATCTCGGGGCCCCGTTTCCGGCTGCCCTGCTTGGTGGTGATGAGCACCACGCCGTTGGCGGCGCGCGAACCGTAGATGGCGGCCGACGAGGCGTCCTTCAGCACCTGCATCGACTCGATTTCGTTGGGAGAGAGGTAAGCGATGGCGTAGTTTCCTTCGCCCACGGGAACGCCGTCGACCACATAGAGCGGGTCGTTGCTCGACGAGATGGACGAAGCGCCGCGGACGCGGACCACCATGCCCTGTCCGGGCGAGCCGTTGGGCTGGATGACCTGCACGCCGGCGGCTTTGCCCTGAAGGGCGCCCGAGGCCGAGGTGATCGGGCGGCGGGCCAGGTCGTCGGTCTTGACGACCGAAACGGCCGTCGTGAGGTCCTTCTGCTTGACCGTGCCGTAACCGATCGCCACCACGGCGTCGAGGGCCACGGCGTCTTCGGCGAGTTTCACGTCGATCTTCGTGCGGCCGTTCACGGCGACCGTCTGCGAAACGAATCCGAGCGACTGGAAAATCAGGTTAGCAGAATTCCCCCCCCCTCGCAGTTTGAGGGAATAAGAGCCGTCCACGCCCGTCGTAGCGCCGTTCGTAGTTCCCTGCTCGATGATCGTGGCTCCGATAACGGGTTGTCCCGACTGGTCGGTGACCGTTCCCGTCACTGTCGGCGCCGACTGGGCCGAGGCCGCCGGCGCAAAGACGATCAGCATCGCCGCCAGTGCCAGCATCCACCCTCTCCGGCAGTCCGCTTGCAGTTTCTTGCAAAAATGTGCCATAGGAATTTAAGGTTTTTAAGTTTTAAGTTAATATTATAAATAGGTAAGGCGCAGTTCTTAAAAAATCGACACTTCATCGCCTTATTTCCGCTTAAATAAAAGTAACTATCCTCCGCGACATGAAAAAAATTTAAACAACAAATTGTAAACTCAAAACCCGTTTATAAAAATATACCTACTTGATATTCAATATATTAATTATTTGACGATTGCAAAAAAAAGTAGATTGATCGGAATTTTCACAACCGCCTCGGAACCCCGGAAGCGGCATATAATAAAATATTTTAAATAAATCCGGCTCCCGGAGCACGTTCCGTTCGCCGGGCCGGCCGCCCGTCCTGCCGGGAAAAACGGCCGGACGGTCCGATCGGCGGAAAGCGCGCCGCCCGGTATTGATTTTCCCGGGATTATTCCTATCTTTGGTGCCGTAACGACACTTTTATCAGCCGGAAAGTACCGCACCGTACCCGATTCGGTCTTGGAACCATCCGTCCTTTTTCCGATCTTTGTCAGGAACAAACCGTGAATCGTCCGCACATGAGAAACCTTCTGTCAACCGTACTGCTGCTCGCCGCAACGCTCGCCGCCTCGGCCCAAAACGACCTGAAAAGCGTGCTTTCACAGCTCGACGCCACCCTTTCGCACCGGGACTCCTACATCGCCGGACGCGAACAGCGGATCGAATCGCTGAAAAACATCCTCCGGAAATCGGATTTCTCGGACGCCCAGCGCTACATCCTCAACCAGCAGCTGATCGACGAATACACCCCCTACCAGGCCGATTCGACCATCGACTACCTCTACCGCAACATCGCCCTGGCGACACGCATGAACGACGCGGGGCACCTCAACGAGAGCCGTATCCAGCTGGCCTACCTGTACAGTTCGGCGGGTATCTACCTCGAAGCGGCGAACATGCTGAAACTGGTCGACACCACGGCGCTGGACCGCAGGCAGCTGGTCGACTACTACATCGCCCGCCACAAACTCAACGACGAACTCCAGCTCTACTCCCACGACTCGGCGCAGGGACACGAATCGTGGCGGCTTACGGTGATCTACGCCCAGCTGATCGTGGAGAACACCGAACCGGAGTCGGTCACGCACCTCAACTTCCGGCTCCGCCAGGCGATCGGCGCCCGCGACTACCCGCAGGCCGTGGAGATTTCCGAACGGCTGTGCAGCACCCTGCAACCCCTTTCGCGCGAATATGCCGAGGCGTCGTACATGCGCGCCCTCGTGGCGGACCTGATGGACGACACGCCCACGGCGCAGGTGTGGTTCGCACGCTCGGCGATGACCGACATCCAGCTGGCGATCCGCGACAACGCCGCACTGAAAAGCCTCGCCAACACGCTGCTCGACGACGACAACATCCAGCGCGCCATGCGTTACATGCGGATCGTGATGGACGACGCACGGTTCTTCAATTCGCGGCTCCGCCCGTGGCAGGACGCACTGGCGCTGCACGTCATCGAAGAGGCCTACCAGGTCCGGCGGCAGCGGATGGACGCCATGTACAACATCTTCGTCGTGTCGATCGGCTGCTTCATGCTGCTGGCCCTCGGGGGCGTGGTCTTCGTCCTGCGGCAGAACCGCAAGCTGAACCTCGCGCGGCTCGAATTGCAGCAGGCCAACAACCGGCTCAACATCTCGAACAAAGACCTCCAGCACATCAACAAGCGACTGGCAGGACTGAACAGCCAGATTTCAGAGGCCAACGAAGTGAAGGAGGAGTATATCGGCATCTTCCTGACGATGTGCTCGGAGTACATCGACAAGATCATCGACTCGCGCCGCCACGTACGCCGCCTGCTGCGCGACGGCCGCGTCGACGAACTGCGGAAGGAGTACTCCCCGACCGACGGCGACAGCCGCGAACTGGAGGAGTTTTACCGCAACTTCGACACGACGTTCCTGCAACTCTACCCCACGTTCATCGAGGATTTCAACTCCCTGCTGGACAAGGAGGCGCGCATCGAGCCGAAAAAGGGCGAGCTGCTGACGACCGAGCTGCGCATCTTCGCGCTGATCCGGCTGGGCATCAACGACTCGTCGAAAATCGCCGCGCTGCTGCGTTACTCCGTGAGCACGATCTACAACTACCGGTCGAAGATCAAGGGGCACACGCTCGTCTCGCGCGACGATTTCGAGGAGCGGATCAAGACCATCGGGGCTTTCAGTCCGCAGCATCTCTGACCGTTTTCGCCCAGGGGGGGGGCTCCTCCCGGAGCGATTCGAAGCGGCACAAAAAAAGCCCGCGGAGCATCCCGCGGGCTTTTCCAATACATGAATCGGAGAGGTTCCGGCCGGGCGCAAAACACGGGCGGTAATTCACCGTCCCGCTCCGGGAGGCAAACAGCCTCGGAATTTCCATTGCGAGGCGGCCCCCCTCCGGGGTCTCTGTTGCGGGACCGTTCCGGTCCCCCCCCCGATGAATCGTCCCATGCGGGACCTCCTCCGGACGGGCGAAAAAAAGACCGCGGAAAGAATCCACGGTCTTCTATAACGGCGAGGTCTCCCCCCCTCCGGCGTTCCGGACGGAGCGCGGAGGCTACTCGGCCTGCTGCTGCTCGGTCTGTCCGGCAGAGGGAATCTCGGCCTGCGGCATCGTAGCGGCGGCCTCGGATTCGATGACCCGCTCCTGAAGCGCCTTGGCGTCCTTCGAAATCTCCAAATTGCTGTCGGCGACCAGACCGCGGTCCATGGCCAGCGTAGCCGCAAGGCTCAAAACCACGATGGCAATAGCCATCGACCAGGTGAATTTCTCCAGGAAGTTCGTAGTCTCGCGCACACCCATCACCTGGTTCGACGCGCCGAAATTGGCGGCCATGCCGCTCTTGGGGTTCTGCACCAATACCGCCAGGATCACCAGTACGCTCGCAACGAGTATCAGGGCAATGCAAATCGTGTATAACATATTACCTTAAATTTTAATATTGTTTTCTATTTTGCCAATAAGTTCGGCAAAGTAAACACTTTTTTCGGGATTTCGCAAACTTAATTTGCGATAAATCGCCACGGACTTGTCCCGAAGGCCTTGAGCGAGATAGATTTCGGCCAGCTCCTCGGTGACCACCTCGTCGTCGTCGTCCAGTTCGGGCTGCAGAACGACCTCCTCTTCGGGTTCGCCCTCGCCGGCGACGATGCGCAGGTCCTCTTCCTGCAGGAAACGGTCGATGATCTCCTCCGAGGAGAGCTGCGTGAGCGCCGAGGCGTCGACGGCGGCCCTGCGCAGCGAACTCTCGGCCCGCCACGGGGCCGTCAGCGCCACCCGCGGATCGGATTCGCCCGTAAGCGTCTCGCGCAGGATACGCCCCGGAAGGAACCACGGGAAGCGCACCGCAAGGTCCCCGGCTTCGGCAGCGGAAGGCGTCTCCGCCCGGCCGGGCGCCGCAAAGTATGTTTTCAGGTCGGACATCGCGCGTCGGAATTACCAGTTGGAGGCCGCGGCCTGGAAAATGTCGGTCACGATCTTGTCGACGATCTGGGGGATCAGCTCGCCTTCGACCTCCGTAAGCAGTTTCGTGGAGTCGTAGTCCTCGTAGGCCTGGAAGGTGCGGTTGAACGACATCTTCTCGTCGAGGGCGTTGGTGAAGCGCACCTTAACGGTGATCGTCAGGCGGTTGAGCAGGGCGTAGTCGTCGCTCGAAACCGAAGCCGTCGTCGAGGTATAGTTGACGATCTCGCCCTCGAAGGCGAAGTCGCCGCCCTCGTCGACCTGCATCAGGCGCGTGCGGCGCGTGAACATGTCGACCAGCGCCTCGGTGAGCGTGGAACTCAAAATCGGCGACACCATCGTGGCGTTGTTGGGGAAGTAGGCCACCGAAAAGGTCTTGGCGTCGGGCGGAATCGAGGCGCCCGACAGCGAGTATTTGATGGACACGCCGCAACCGGTCATCACCGCGGCGATAGCCAGCAATGAAAAACGGAAAATGAAAAATGAAAAATTATCTCGGAATCTGCGCATTCTTTTAATTCTTAATTTTTTAATTGGAGTCAGGAATTGTCTTCAATTCCTAACTCCTTTATCTTGCGGTATAGTGTGCGCTCCGACATGAAAAGTTCGGCAGCGGCCTCGCGGCGGCGGCCGTTGTTGCGGCGCAGGGCGCGGATGATCTGCTCGCGCTGCATGTCGGCCTTGGTCATCTCGCGGGGCGGCTCGTCGGTCACCTCCTCGCTCTCGGCGAAGACCGGAACCGAGCCTGCTGCATAGACGGGCGCGGAGCTTTGCGCCGTGGTCGGCAGCAGCGCCTTGATGTCGCGGACCGGCTCCTGACAGGGGTTGTGCAGCAGCTCGGACATCATCCGCTTCAGGTCGTTGATGTCGGCGCGCATGTCGAAAAGCACCTTGTAGAGCAGTTCGCGTTCGGTGGACATCGCGTCGTCGAGCGGCGCCCCGCCCATCATGACGGGAGCACCCCCACCCTGCGGCGGCAGGTATTTGGCCAGCACGTCGGGCGTAATGAGACGCGTCTGCTCGATGGCCGATATCTGTTCAGCAACGTTTTTAAGCTGGCGGATATTGCCCCGCCAGTAATAATGCATCAGCATCTCGCGCGCCGCGGGATCGAGCGTCACGGCGGGCATGCGGTACTGCACGGCCACGTCGGCGGCGAACTTGCGGAACAGCAACGGAATGTCCTCCGGGCGTTCACGCAGCGAGGGAACCGTGATGGGGACCGTCCCCAGACGGTAGTAAAGGTCCTCGCGGAAACGCCCCTGGGCGATGGCCTCCTGGAGGTTCATGTTCGTGGCGGCGACCACGCGGACGTTGGTCTTCTGCACCTTCGACGAACCGACGCGGATATACTCGCCCGTCTGAAGCACGCGCAGCAGGCGCGCCTGCGTCGGATGCGGCAGTTCGGCGACCTCGTCGAGGAAGATCGTACCCCCGTCGGCCTCCTCGAAATAGCCCTTGCGGGCTTCGAGCGCTCCGGTGAAGGAGCCTTTCTCGTGGCCGAAAAGCTCCGAGTCGATCGTGCCTTCGGGAATGGCCGCGCAGTTGACGGCTATATATTTATTGTGTTTGCGGGCCGAGTAAGCGTGGATGACCTGCGGGAAAAACTCCTTGCCCACGCCGCTTTCGCCCGTGACGAGTACCGTCAGGTCGGTCGGAGCCACGCGCACGGCGACCTCCAGCGCCCGGTCCAGAAGTTCCGAAGCGCCGATGATGCCGAAGCGTTGTTTGACTGTGGTGATATCCGTCATTTATTCCGTAATGGGTTGTTCTGGTTGTGCCGCATCGCCGGACGCCGCGGTATGGGTGTCGGCAGGCTGGTCGAGGGACTGCATCTCGATCTCCCGGTCCTTCGCCTCGCGCAGATAGCCGAACGCGATGGCCGCGACGGCGAGGGCCGCGGCGATCAGGGCGATCCAGATGAAGCGGTCCGCCTTGCGGCGGCGCGGAGGACGGTCCACGTAAGTATAGGCGTCGGTGTTTTTGGGCGGCTTGCCGTAGCGCAGGCCGCGCACCGAAGGATCGGGAGCCATCTTGGCCGAAGTCGAAATGCGGGGTTCGTCGTAGGGCCGGCGGGCGGGCTTCGGCTGTCCGTCGGACGCCGCGGCCGCACCGGGAAGTCCGGATGCGCCGGATGCGGACTCCGCACGGCGGGATTCGAAAGCGAAGGCGATGGTGCCGTTGGGACCGGGCCTCATCACGCCGAAACCGTCG
>OGOW01002602.1_pt1 | contig 14050 bp, 10 predicted proteins | sample 1552781 | NCBI WGS metagenome assembly OGOW01 (sample SAMEA2580145, study PRJEB22360) | human gut metagenome | biome: human gut; feature: human-associated habitat; material: faeces | place: Denmark | collected 2008/2010
TCTTATGATATTTATTCAAGACTTTTAAAAGACAGAATTATTTTTCTTGGAGAAGAAGTAACTGATGTATCAGCAAATATTGTTGTTGCACAGCTTTTATTCCTTGAAGCAGAAGATCCGGGCAAGGATATCCAGTTATATATCAACAGTCCGGGCGGTTCGGTAACAGCCGGGATGGCAATTTACGATACAATGAATTATATTAAGAGTGACGTATCTACGATTTGTATCGGTATGGCGGCAAGTATGGGAGCCTTCCTTTTATCGGGAGGAACAAAGGGCAAGAGATTTGCACTTCCTAATGCAGAGATAATGATTCATCAGCCAAGTGGCGGTTCAAGAGGTATGGCTTCTGATATGAAAATCGTAGCAGACCAGATTCTTAAGACCAAACAGAAACTCAATGAAATCCTTGCTAAGAATACCGGCAAGCCAATTGATGTGATTGAAAGAGATACTGACAGAGATAATTATATGACAGCACAGGAAGCTCTTGAATATGGTCTCATTGACAGTATTATTGAGAACAGAAAATAATATTGAAGACTCCCGCCTGACAGCGGGAGTTATTCTTGCGTAATAAGTACGCAACAAAATGTATTAAAAATAACAGATTGGGGGACCGAAATGGCCGGAAACAGAGAAGACAAAGGATGTCGTTGTTCTTTTTGTAAAAAAAATCAGAATCAGGTTAGAAAACTTATATCAGGACCCGGTGACGTATTTATCTGTGATGAATGTATAGAAGTCTGCAACGAGATTCTTGCGGAACAGATATATGATGATGAACCATCTAAGGGCACTTTTACGGACATTAATCTGCTTAAGCCTATGGAGATAAAGGCTTTGCTTGATGAATATGTAGTTGGACAGGATAATGCCAAGAAGGTTCTTGCCGTATCTGTATATAATCATTACAAACGAATTATACATAAGGATTCTGTTGCGGATGACGGAGTTGAACTTCAGAAGAGCAATATTCTTATGTTAGGACCAACCGGTTCAGGTAAGACATATCTTGCACAGACACTTGCAAAGATACTTAATGTACCGTTTGCTATTGCAGATGCGACAACTCTTACAGAGGCCGGATATGTAGGTGAAGATGTAGAAAATATTCTCCTTAAGCTTATACAGGCTGCGGATTATGATATAGATAAAGCCGAAAAAGGTATTATTTACATAGACGAGATAGATAAGATTACCAAAAAATCAGAGAATGTCTCAATAACTAGAGATGTATCCGGAGAAGGGGTACAGCAGGCACTCCTTAAGATTCTTGAAGGAACAATGGCTTCGGTTCCACCTCAGGGCGGAAGAAAGCATCCACAGCAGGAACTTATACAGATAGATACAACTAATATTCTCTTTATATGTGGCGGTGCCTTTGACGGATTGGAAAAGATAATTGAGAACCGTATGGATCAGAAGTCAATCGGATTTAATTCCATTATAGCGGATAAGACGGACTTTGAAATCGGAGAATTTTTTGATAAGGTTCTTCCGCAGGATCTTGTCAAATTCGGATTAATACCTGAATTTGTAGGACGAATTCCTGTAACTGTGGCACTTGATATGTTGGATGAGGATGCCCTTGTAAAAATTATTACAGAGCCTAAAAATGCTCTTGTTAAACAGTACAGAAAGCTTTTTGAATACGATGAAGTCCAGCTTGAAATCACAGAAGAGGCAGTAAGGGCTATCGCCAAGAAGAGTCTTGAAAGAAAGACAGGTGCGAGAGGACTTCGTTCAATTATGGAAAAAGCAATGATGGATGTTATGTACGAGATTCCGTCAGATGATAATATTTCCAAATGTATAGTAACTGAAAATACTATTACCGGGGACGGCAAACCTGAGATTGAATACCGCAGTACTAAGGTAGATAAATCCGCTGCAAAATCCGCCAACAGTAAAAATGGAGACAAACATGAATAATGAGGTAATCAGATTACCGCTTATAACTCTAAGAGGAATGACCATATTACCACGTATGGTCATTCGTTTTGATATAAGCAGAAAAAAATCAATAAAAGCCGTTGAATATGCCATGAAGCATGAACGGAGAGTATTTCTTGTTCCGCAGAAATCACCGGAACCGGTTGAGCCTAAATTAGATGAAATCTATGAATACGGAACTGTATGCGAAATCAGGCAGGTAATCAAAATTCCGGGAGGACCTGCACAGGTAACGGTAGAGGGCCTTTATAAAGCAGTTGCAGACAAATACGAACTTGAGGATTCTGAAATTAATTACGCAATGACGAAAGAAGTGGATGAATCAGGAGGGTTTGAAGACAACGTAGAAAGAGAAGCATGGCGGAAAGTTGTAATAAAAGCCGTGGAGGATTACTGCAATAGTTCAGGCATAAAATCTGCTAATACCGTAAGACGTTTAAAAACGATAAAAGATGATGCCGGTTTTGTATATGAAGCAACAGCGGAGACACTTGATGATTTTATGCTGAGGGAAGAAATTCTCGCAACAGATGATATTGAAGAAAAATATTTTATCCTCAGCCATTCCATAATGAATGAAGCAGATATCAACGACTATAAAGAATTTATTATTTCCAAAATAAAGACCAAAATCAGCGAACAGCAGAAGGAATATTTTATAAATGAACAGATAAGACTTCTGAAAGAGGAGCTTGGTGGTGAGGATGAGGATGAAGAACTTGACGAAAAGGTAAAGAATCTTAACGCACCGGAATGTGTAAAGGAAAAGCTTGTTTCTGAGATGAAGAAATACAAAAGCTGCCCTAAGATGTCGTCAGAGCTTCAGGTAATCAAGAATTATATCGACACATTACTTGAGTTCCCGTGGAGCAATTTTACGGAAGAAAATAACGATATAAAACACGCAGAGAAGATACTCAATGAAGACCACTATGGACTTGCCAAAGTCAAAGAAAGAATCCTTGAGTTTATTGCGGTAAAAAGTCTCAGTAAAGAAAGCGATGCACCTATTATCTGCCTTGTAGGACCTCCGGGAACAGGTAAAACCTCCGTTGCCATATCGGTAGCGAGGGCGTTAAACCGGAAATATGTCAGAATATGCCTTGGCGGAGTCAGGGACGAAGCAGAGATAAGAGGTCATAGAAGAACCTATGTAGGTGCAATGCCCGGACGTATCGTTGAAGGAATAAGCCAGGCAGGGACACTTAATCCGCTTATGCTTTTAGATGAAATTGATAAAGTGGGAACGGACAGCAGAGGAGATACTGCCTCAGCACTTCTTGAGGTACTTGACAGTGCCGAAAACAGTGCGTTTCACGACCATTTTATGGAAGTACCGGTGGATTTGTCAAAGTGCTTTTTTATGGCAACAGCAAATGACACACAGACAATTCCAAAGCCATTGCTTGACCGTATGGAGGTTATCGAAATTAACAGCTATACAGAGACTGAAAAGTTTCATATAGCCAAAGAACACCTTATTCCAAAACAGATTAAGAAAAACGGACTGACAACTAAACAGGTATCATTCAGCAAAGATGCAGTCAATGGTATAATAGACGGATATACAAGAGAAGCAGGAGTCAGGGAATTAGAAAGAAGCATTGCTGCAGTATGCCGAAAAGCAGCCGCAAAAATAGTTTCCGGAGAGACACAGACTAACAAAATCAAAGCTTCTAATCTTAAAGAGTATCTCGGTACCATTAAGTTTGATAAAGAAGAAGCATTGAAATCCGATGCTGTAGGTATAGTAAAAGGACTTGCATGGACAGCAGTTGGAGGCGTGACTCTTGATGTGGAAGCCTGCATTATGGACGGTAAAGGCGAGATTACGCTTACAGGACAGCTTGGAGATGTGATGAAAGAGTCGGCAATAGTCGCACTGGGATATATAAGATCCAAAGCATCGGAATACGGAATAGATAAGGAACTTTTTGAAAATAAAGATATCCATATACATATTCCGGAGGGCGCGGTGCCAAAAGACGGACCATCCGCAGGAATTACAATGACGCTGGCGATGCTGTCCGCGTATACTAACCGTAAAGTAAGCCATGAATATGCCATGACCGGGGAAATAACGCTTCATGGTAATGTGCTTCCTATAGGCGGACTTAAAGAAAAGATTCTGGCAGCCAAAAATGCCGGAATAAAAAAGATTATTGTTCCTGATAAAAATAAAAAAGATGTTCTTGATATAGAAGCCGAAATTCTTGAAAATGTTGAGATAATTTATGTAAAGAAAATGGATGATGTAATCCGTAGAGCACTTTGCAAGGAGGACTAAATGGTAATAAAAAGTGTAAATCTTGAAACTGTATGCGGAATAACAAGTAAACTTCCCGAAAATACACTTCCGGAGGTCGCTTTTGCAGGCAAGTCCAATGTAGGAAAATCCTCATTGATTAATGCCATAATGAACCGGAAATCCTATGCAAAGACATCTTCGCAGCCCGGTAAGACACAGACAATTAATTTTTACAATATCAACAATGTTTTTTATTGTGTGGACCTTCCGGGATACGGATATGCCAAGACAACCCTTGAGACAAGGGCAAAATGGGGCAAGATGATTGAACGCTATCTTAGTACCTCAAAACAACTGCAAAGAGTGTTTCTTCTTATCGATATACGCCACGCTCCATCTGAAAATGACAGACTTATGTATGAATGGATTGTAAGTGAAGGGTATGAACCTGTAATTATTGCAACTAAACTGGATAAAATAAAAAGAAGCCAGATACAGAAACAGGTAAAAATATTGAGAGAAGGTCTTGGAATGTCAAAAGAAGGAATACTGGTTCCTTTTTCGGCAGAAACAAAACAAGGACTTGAAAATATCTGGGAAATAATAGACAATGCCGTACTCAAAACGGAATAATTTAATAAAAACAGTTAAAAATAGTGTAAGATGATAAATTTGTATCAGTTAGTCATCTTGCACTTATTTTTTTTGAATGATAATATATATCTAGTTAGTTAAGACTAACTAAGTGTGAATAATCATTATGAACTCCTTATAACAGTAAATGCCAATACTGTGTATGCGGGAAATCCCCGCATAAGGAGTTTAGGATGAAATGAAAAGGAGATATGAACCATGAGTTACCTTGAAATTGAAAAAGTAATCGGAAGGGAGATCCTTGATTCCAGAGGAAATCCTACAGTAGAAGCAGAAGTATATCTTATTGACGGAACTGTTGGAAGAGGAACTGCACCAAGCGGAGCGTCAACAGGTGAATTTGAGGCTCTTGAGCTTAGGGACAATGATAAAACAAGATACCTGGGAAAAGGCGTTTCAAAGGCTGTAGATAATATTAATACTGTAATTAATGATGCAATCGCAGGAATGGATGCATCTGACATATATGCAATCGACAAGGCAATGATTAAAGCTGACGGAACTAAAGATAAATCAAAATTAGGTGCAAATGCAATACTTGCGGTATCAATTGCATGCTGCAGAGCCGCATCAATTTCCCTTGATATTCCATTATACAGATTTTTAGGCGGAGCTTCGGGAAACAGACTTCCTGTTCCGATGATGAATATTATTAACGGCGGATGCCATGCCCTTTCATCAGGACTTGACGTTCAGGAATTTATGATTATGCCTGTAGGAGCACCTTCTTTCAAAGAATGTTTAAGATGGTGTTCAGAAGTATTCCATAACCTTGCAGCAATACTTAAAGAAAGAGGTCTTGCAACAAGCGTAGGAGATGAAGGCGGTTTTGCACCTGCACTTAAGTCGGACGAAGAAGCTATTGAGACAATTCTTGAGGCAGTAAAGAAAGCCGGTTACGAGCCATACAAAGATTTCAGAATCGCTATGGATGCTGCATCATCAGAGTGGAAGAGTGAAAAAGGAAAAGGCTATTACAAACTTCCGAAGGCAGGTACAGAATATACATCTGCAGAGCTTGTAGAGCATTGGAAGAAACTTGTAGATAAATATCCTATCATCTCTATTGAAGACGGTCTTGACGAAGAAGACTGGGAAGGCTGGAAGATACTCACAAAAGAACTTGGAGATAAGGTACAGCTTGTAGGAGATGACCTTTTTGTTACCAATACCGAAAGGCTTTCAAAGGGTATAGAACTTGGATGCGGTAATTCAATTCTTATTAAGTTAAATCAGATTGGTTCGGTATCAGAGACACTTGAGGCAATTAAGATGGCACATAAAGCAGGTTACACCGCTATATCAAGCCACCGTTCAGGAGAAACGGCAGACACAACAATAGCAGACCTTGCAGTGGCTCTTAACACATGTCAGATAAAGACAGGAGCACCGTCAAGAAGTGAAAGAGTAGCCAAGTACAATCAGTTACTGCGAATTGAAGAAGAACTTGGTAAATCAGCAATATATCCGGGAATTAAAGCATTTAATGTGAAATAATTCTGTACAGATACTATAGGGACCTCCCTTTGTGGCGTAGTTTGCCACAGAGGGAGGCTTTTTTCTGCCTTATAATAACTTATCATTGAGATTATGTTGATAATTTGGTATCATATATACAAGTGTATTGGTGTGTAAATTATGAAACTATAAAGAAATCCGGAGGATTACATATGAGAACACGTAAATCAAGTATAGTGGGAAAAATGTGCTTTTTTATAATTATATCCACATTGTTTACCGCATTGGCAATAAGCATTGTATCAAAGAAAAGCATGAGCAGTTCAATTAAAGAGGAGAGGGATGGCAAGGCAGCTTTTATTGCCAGGGTAATACAGGAAGAACTTGGAGATAATGTCATAGAGGACATTGCAGCCAAGGGCGCTAACAGCAGCAGTTATGATGATTTTAAGAAACTTGCGGATAAATATTCCGAAACGGAAGATGTAGAAAGCATATATATTGATGAAAACAGCAAGGCAGTAGTTGTGGCTATGAATACCGCTGATATCAATAAAGAGGTTACAGGTTATGTAAAGCATATATGCTTTGTGGCATGTGCGGTATTTGCTGCGGTTCTTTTATTGTATTTCTTTGAGTCACTGACGATAAGACGTAATTTCAGAAATATTAATACGATAATTAAAGAATTGGGAAGCGAGAATGGTGACCTTACCCGCAAGCTTGACATACATTCCGGGGATGAACTTGAGATTCTCGGCAGCGGGCTTAACAAACTTTTGGACAGAGTACAATATATTATTAATAATATAGCAAAAGGTACAGATAATATTAATGAAAGTATGACATCTATTGGAAATGTTATGAGTGATGCAGAAGCTAAGGTAACATTAATCAATGATGATATGAATAATATGGTAGCAGCCACAGAAGAAATAGCTGCGTCAACGGCAACTGCTTTTAACGAAGTGACAGAATTTTGTCAGGGAACCGAAAAAATAGCTGAACTCACCGAAAAAAATACAGAACTTGCAAAGAAAATCAACAATATTTCCGGAAAAATTGCAAAACATTCCGATGAAGCAAAGGTTAAAGCATCAGACAATTATGAAATTATGAGCAGGAAACTCGAGACAGAGGATACTAATGCAAAGTCTGTTGAAAAGATTAATGCATTGTCCAATGACATACTTGCGATTTCTGATCAGACTAATCTTCTTGCAATTAATGCAAGCATAGAGGCAGCAAGGGCAGGAGAAGCAGGCAGAGGATTTGCGGTAGTTGCATCAGAGATAAGCACTCTTGCAGAAAGTACCAATAAGGCAGCTAATGAGATACAGGTCGTAAGTAACACGGTAATGCAGGCTATAGAAGGACTTGAATCAATTTCAGCACAAATGCTTGCATATATAAGGGACAATGTACTTAAAGATTACAGTGCCTATTCACAGGCAAACAGACAATTTGCAAGTGATACTGAAATTATGAACCGCGATATGGAAAATTTATCTGATATAGTTAAGAAGTACGGAGAGTCTGTTGAAGAACTTAGGACATCGATAGAGTCTGTAAGTTCGGCAGCAGAAGAAAACAGTGCCGAGATAATTACGGTGGCAGATATGGTAGATAAATTTGATGCAGCAATGAAAGATACCGTGGCAATGACCAAAGCTAATATGGAGACAGCAGCAGATATGAAAAAAATCGTGTCTGACTATAAAACATCAGACACTGAAAACAAACCGGACCGATAATATAAATCAATATCAAGGAGATTTGTATGAAATTATGGAAAATCGGCGTTCTGGGGATAGCTGCAGCACTTTTTTTGAATGGCTGCGGTAAGGCCTGCAAAGATAAAATAATTAATCCTTCAGTGGAAGATATAACAACGGTAAGTGAAGATGAGACAACCAAGAATTTTATCAAAAATACTTACACGGGGATAGATATCCGTAACAAGGGTGAAATGACCAATGAAACGGGGGATGTGTCCCGTATTGGAATGAATATGTATCAATCCCGTATCAATGACAAGGATTTTTATTTTAATGATGTGGCTGTCCGTGATGGAAAAATGATTGTTGCATATTCACTTGTGACCAGGGTATATAATGACGGCGAAACAGAAAATAATCATAATTACGGAATGGATATATATGAAATACACATAGCTGTAATCAATATGAGTAATAAGGAAGTTATAAAAGATTTTGTACCCGGAAAAGAATTTCTTAATGTTGTTTTTGACAGAGGCGGTATAAGATGTCTTAAGAACTGCTATGGTGGTACGGAAGGCACATATTATGATTACAACCTTAATAAATTATTTGATTTCAAGTGTAATTATGATAATCAGGGTTATTTTTCCGAAAACGGCTGCAGAATATATAACTTTGAAAGAAATAAAATATGTATGTATAACCCGGAGAACGGCTCAGTCAGCAATGTAAAGCCTCATAACAAAATGCTGATAACGGCAATTAACGGCGTTTTTACCGATATGAACAGTATTGATTATGTATCGGTATCGGGAATAGGAACAGACCTTAAATCCTATAATGGTATCTTCAGGACGGATACCGGGGAATTTATATATCTGAACAGATACACCGGGACAGATGTTTATTTTGATACTACTTCGGGTAATGGCATAATATGGGAAGAAAGAAACAATTCTTCAGACATTCATAATTGGAAAGTATATCTTCCGGATGACAAAATCTGCAATATCAGATATAGTGGAGAGACACAGGATATTTACTTCAAGGTATTGGATAACGGAGATATATTTTTTTATGGATATAACGGAGAATATGTTGAAATGACATTGTTTGACGGTTATAATTACAAGTGTAAAGGAATTACAAGGCTTGATATCAGAACAATGTTTGATGATGCCGTGAATGGATATCTTATATCTCAGGTTGAACCGGTATATCTTAATGATAATGGGATTATGATTGTATTAAGTGATGGCAATTCAGGCAACTATTATTTTGAATGGGATATAACCCGGAACAGTGAATATAATGTTAATATAGAAATATATGGTGCAGATGAAGACTTTCCATCGGTTGCATCTATGGCAGAATTATATGATCCTGAATTGTTTGTAACGGGTAAATTATCTGACGGACTTCTTCCACTGAATGACCGGGTAAAAGATATTGAGGACAAATATAATATAAAAATAAGCATAGGCGAAGAATGCAGCAATATCATCGGCGGATACGCAATAAGAGCACTTACCGATTATGATGATGTTAACAATGCTTTGGATATCCTTGATGAAGAATTGTCAAAATACCCTGAAGGTTTCATAGAGCAGATCAGATATGGGAATTATGATACGATACATTTTTATATCGCAGCGGATCTGATAGGAATATCATCTGAGACGTTGAACACCGCAGGTGGTTTCCAGATGGAGATAGGCAATGAATCTGTTATTGCGGTGGATTTTACTAATTTTACGGTCGCAAGAACTACAATTCATCATGAACTAGGTCATTGTATAGATGATACTCTTACATATAATGGTTATATGGATGAGAATATCTGGAATAGCTATAATCCATTATCTGTAACAGGAGGATCTATATATACAGATACTTATGATTTGTTTGGGAATTACGGCGATGAGGTATACGCTTACGGTTCTAATGGTGAAGATTGTGCAAATTCATATTTTGTGGACACATATTCAATGACTTATCCGTCAGAGGACAGGGCAAAGATATGGGAAAATATAATGTCTGACGAGAAATATGTGTATTGGGAAAAGACCCCGCACCTTACAGCAAAACTTAATTACTATGCCGAATGTATCCGGCAAAATTTTGATTCTACCGGATGGAATGATGTCCGTTGGGAAAAATATATGAATATATAACATAGGAGGAAAAATGGGAGCAGATTATTTAATTTTTACTGATGTATCTACGGATATAGATAAGGAAATGCTTAAAAAGTACGATATCAGATTCGTACCGATGGAATATGTGTTAGGCACGGACACATTTTACTGTGAACAGCCTGAAACGGAGGAGATGATGCACAATTATTACGAAAAACTCCGTAATAAGATAGAAACACATACAAGTCAGATTACCCCTAACAATTATTATGAAGTATTTGAACCCTTTGTAAAAGAGGGAAAGTCCTTGATATATATTTCATTATCAAGCGGATTAAGCAATACTTACGAATCAGCCCTTCTTGCAGCCAATAATCTTAAAGAAGATTATGAAGATGCGGAAATTGAGATTGTGGATTCGCTTTCAGCAACAGGAGGAATGGGCATTTTATGTGAAATTGCGGGAATGAATCGCGAAAAAGGAATGAATTGCAAAGAAAATGCGGAATGGCTCAGAAATAACGCAATCAGAATCAATCATTGGTTTGAAGTGGAGGATCTTATATACCTTAAAAGGGGCGGAAGGGTATCAGCCGCAACTGCTGTTATAGGAACCGCACTTAATATCAAGCCGGTGCTTAGAATAGACAGGGAAGGCCATCTTGAAAATATTGATAAGAAAAGGGGCAACAAGCTTGCTTTGAAAGCACTCTTTGACAGGTTTACGGAAAGTTTTGATATGCATATAGAATATCCTGTATATATATCGTGTGCGGATAATATGAAAGATGCAATGGCACTTAAGGAAATGATTCTTGAAAAATATCCGGAGGCTGCGGTAAGAGTAACGATGTTAAGCCCGATAATAGGAGCACATACGGGACCTGATATAGTTGCACTTATCCATTACGGAAAAGAAAGAGAATAGTTACATAGATTACCTGTGGTTCGTAACCACAGGTAATTTGGTTTCTATGGTGTAGTTATCAGGTACTCTGTGGGCATGGGGAACCGCTATGTGCCCTTCCCTGTTAAGAATACGTTTTACATAGTCGCCTTCATTGGAAAGAGGTGTGTCAAACTCCATGCCGTAAAGGCGGTCATTCTCTGCACTGCCGATTTTATGCAGGTCTGATCCTGCTGTCATGAATATATTATGTTCCCTGCAATATATCTCAGCATTATGGTTGTTATACATGTGGTTAAATGTATTATATCCCTCCATGGCGTCACATGTATCGGGGTTAAGATATATCGTGTTAAGGTAGTCCCGCTCGCGGAACGGATGTGCCTGTACTACCAGCCCGTTATCCCTGTGAATTACGTCATACTGTTCTGCACGGCTGTAAGACATTATGTCAGGATGGCCTAAAAGCCACTTTTTATCAAGTCCGTAAATCAGAAATTCATCGCCGTCAAAATTGGCCTCCCAGCCAAAAAATACAGGAAAATCAATGGCATCTCCGGCTTCTTTTGCTAATTCATAACTGCGGCAGAACATATTGACCCTGTCTTCCCAGGGAAGGTCATTGGAAATACGACAGTTGCCGTTAAAAAAATGGTCTGTTATAAATATACCACTGTAGCCTAATGATTTATAATAAGCAGGATATTCTGCAGCACTTGTTGAACCGCAGCGGCTGCTTTCTTTTGTATGTAAATGAGTCTCATATTTAAACATAATTACAGAACCTCCGCTCTTGATTATATCATATTATTGATTTAGAATGAATTATATATGAGGTAAATTATGAAAAAAGTTCTTAATTCAGAGGCAGTTAAAATTATTGCACTGGTAACAATGCTTATTGATCATATAGGCTATATTATGTACGGACATATTGATACAGGTGTATACAATGTGCTGAGAGGAATCGGAAGAATATCTTTCCCACTTTTTGCTTTTTTAATAGCGGAAGGTTTTTTCTATACAAAGGATGAAAAGAAATATTTATTAAGAATAATGAGTTTTGCTTTTATATCCGAAATACCATTTAATATGATGACAGGAGGCAGAATAATATACACCGGTTCAGTTAATGTTCTGTTTACGTTTACGATAGCACTTCTCGTACTGTACGTGTGCAGATATTACGATAAAAAGGGACTGGGCTTTGGCATATTGCATTTTCTGACAGTTGTTGTGGGAATGGCGCTTGCTTTTTTAATAAAGTCAGACTATACCTACTGCGGGGTGGCTCTGGTATTTATATTTTATTATATGAGATATAATAAAGGAGCAGGGTATTATTTAACAGCCGCATTTATAATGGTTTTATACGGTGAAATGATAAGCTCTTTAGCAGCAGTTTTTTCACTTGTTTTTATCTACTTGTATAATGGAGAAAAGGGTAAATACGGTAACAGAATAAAATGGTTCTTTTATGTATTTTATCCTGTTCATATGATGATACTTGGTATTATTGGGAGGTTTTTGTAAATGGCAGATATAATGGATTACATGGAGTGGAGGGGCGACGTTACTTTTGATATGATTCCTGTTAATGAAGTTGATGGGTTGATTTTTTCGCAATTTGCATACATTCCGTTAGAGGGTGTTATTGATGATATGTCAGGAGAGATGAGTGTTCTTGAAGCAGGAAACAGATTTTTTGATATCCATAGTGAAGAAGAGATAAGGGGATATACAGAATTATTAAAGAATTGCTGCCGGGTTTTTAAAGGTATGATGAATTGTGACAGGTTTAAGAATTTAAAAATAAAGTATTATCATGCTGATTTTGATCCCGAAATATCCAAACAGTTTGGCGCAGTGACTATTGTAATCCATGATGATTTGTATTATGTGGCATTTCGCGGCACAGATGATTCTTTAGCAGGATGGGAAGAAGATTTTAAGGCGTGTTATACAATGCCTGTTGAAGCACAGGTAGAGGCAGAAAGTTATCTTGGCAGGATTTTTAATGATTATGATGGCAAAATATATATCGGAGGGCATTCCAAGGGCGGCAATCTGGCAGTCTACAGTGCCATGAAATGCGCCCCTTTTGTGCAGAAACGGATCCAGAAGATCTACAGTCTGGATGGGCCTGGATTCCGGCCGGAAGTGCTGAAGGAGTGTCACTATAATGCCATCGAAGGCAAGGTGGTGAAGCTGTTGCCACATTCTTCCATGATCGGTATGATTTTCGAGCGGGATATTCATTACCGCGTGGTGGAGAGCAACAGCCATGGGCTTTTGCAGCACGATCCTTTTTCCTGGCTGGTGGAGGAGGACCATTTCGTGGATGTGGATGACATTTATGAGAGCCAGAAGATCATGAATGAAGCACTGAACGAATGGATACTGTCCTTAAATGAAGAACAGGTCCGCACCTTCGTGGAAACACTCTATCAGGTTATCTCCGCATCCCAGGCGGATGATCTGATCACGTTTACCGCTGACTGGAAAAAGAGTATGAATGCGGTGGTTACTGCACTGAAGGAAGTGGACGCCCAGACCGCGGAGATGCTGCGGGGAATCATCCGCTCCCTGTTCGAAATCGCCAAAGTCAAGGTCAGAGAGGAGCTGGCCCCGGCGAAAAAGCCCGGGCGCAGATTCAGAAATAAGAAGAAAGAAGAGAAAGCAGAGGCTCACCGGCCTGTTCCGGAAGACGCTCCGGATGCCACTGCAGCCCAAGGATCGGCAGCTCGTCATGCTCCAAGGCTTCGGGGCAGCCGTCATCGGGGCAGCGCTGAATGATCTTCAGATGCTGACCTAAGCGGTCGATCCTCTGATGGTGGGCGCTGTTGACGTGCATTTTGACAGGAAAATACTTGAAAAGACGGGAATCTTCCGTCATAATGGACGTATGGAATGCATCACCGGAAGGGATACTGTGCAGGGAATCTCCCGACATATCCTGCAAAAT
>OGOW01002607.1_pt1 | contig 14033 bp, 12 predicted proteins | sample 1552781 | NCBI WGS metagenome assembly OGOW01 (sample SAMEA2580145, study PRJEB22360) | human gut metagenome | biome: human gut; feature: human-associated habitat; material: faeces | place: Denmark | collected 2008/2010
TGATTCATAATGCTGACATAAATCTGCGTTCCAAATGCACGCTGTAAATACTTCAATACCTGAATGGAATTTCTGGTATGTCCCGGCAGGATCAGGTGCCGGACGATCGTTCCCCTTCGGATATAACCATCTGCTCCGAATTCACATGGACCTGTCTGTCTCACCATTTCCGCAACAGCTGCCTTTGCAATATCCGGATAGTCTGCCGCATGAGAATATTTTTCTGCCAGATCTGTTTCCATATACTTCATATCCGGAAGATAAATATCTACATACCCTTCCAGCATTTTCAGTGTTTCAGTCTTTTCGTAACCGCTGGAATTATATACAACCGGAAGATCCATTCCTTCCATACGGGCCTGATCCAGCGCCTGAACAATCTGTGGAACATAATGTGCTCCCGTCACCAGATTGATATTGGCGGCACCTTTTTCTTGCAATTCCAGAAAAATTTCACTTAAACGCTCTACCGTTACCGCCAATCCTCTGCTTCCAGTGGCAATATCATGGTTCTGACAGAAGCAGCACCTCAGTCCGCAACCGGAAAAAAACACTGCCCCGGATCCTTTCTTTCCGGAAATACAAGGTTCTTCCCACATATGAAGTGCCGCTCTCGCAAGATAAACCGTTTTATCTTCCCCGCAGAATCCTTTTTTACCGGCATTTCTGTCTACATGACAGTCTCTTGGACAGAGACTGCATGCAGACATGATTTCTTCAGTTTCACTCATAAAATTCCCTCAGTCTGTCACGATCTTAAACCAGTCCTTCTCCTCAAACTCCACCACTGTACAGTCGTTTGCATAAGTGCATTCCGGCAAAATGATCATGGCGTGGAGTAATTCATTGTTTGCCGGCAGAGGGCATAAGTGCCAGATTGCAGCATTGATCTTTACCATGGAACCTTTTGGTACGAGGAATGCTTTTGCGAGCTGTGGGACAGGGGTTCCGGCGGATGCAGGGGCTACGTGGATGATCATATCGTCGTCCAGCGCTACGATACCTTCCCAGGTGGTTGTGTGATACTCTGCACATTTTACGATCCGATCGTCCTTTTTTACTTCGATGGGCGAAAATGCCATGCTGCCCATGGCTGTTCCGGAAATGCGGTCCGGATAGAATTTGTGGATCTCGCCCTGAAGTGGATATCCGTCGGGATGAGTCATGTCATAAAATGTTCCGTATGGCGCGAATTCCTCTTTTGTGATGGTCACTGCTTTTACTTCTCTCATAATATATATACCTTCTTTCTTTGTAATTTCCCATTATAGAAAAAATCTTATATCAGGCATTCTCTTTTTGTTATTCAATGTATTAATTAACCGAATCAGGGAAGTCCCCTGCAGGATTGTGAAAAACAATCATCCGCTGGTGGAGACTTATTACAAAAAAATGCAGAACATCCATCCAGCCATGTTCTGCATTTAATTTCTTAATTATCTGTAAGTCAAGCGGATAAAATCATCCGCATTCGTTACTTGCTCATAACCGAATAACTGCTTGATCCGGTTAATGTCATGTCCCAACCTTACCGTATCGATTCCGGATATTCCACTCCCTCCGGCATGGGATCCCATTCATTCAGTCCAAGACTCTGCTTGAATTTCGCCTGTTCAAGCGTAAGCTTCGGGAGATCATCCTGCAGATAATCCATCAGCTCACTGATTCCTTCTCTTGTTTTATTGTTTACCATGAAGATTCTCTCACAGCCCATGTTCTCCATCCACTGTCTGACCATGGGGATATTTGCATGGGGAGAATCCACCTTGGTGATGATCCCGATCAGCGGGCGGAGAAGGAAATTCCTGCTTCCGTCACTGAACAGGTTAAATGGCTCATTAGCCGCCTGTACAATGGCGACCACATCAAAAGAGAAACAGGCTAGCCCCACGCTGAAATGCTTGGACTCCGCATATTCTCCCGGTGAATCAATGGTATCTTCATTTGTGTTGGTATACTGGGTTTTATGATAATGAAGTTCTTCCCCTTTAAGTGCCTGTGTCAGGGATGTCTTGCCGGCTTCACTTCGACCCATCAGAAAAATTTTTTTCATTTATTATCCCGTCCTGCCTCAGCTTCTGTGGATCTCACAGACATCAAACTTCAATGTCTCATGGAAAAAACGCACCACTTCTTCCACAGCTGTCATCACCTGCGATAAACCGCCAAGTATAATCAGAGCTCCACTGAAACGATCCATAAATCCTACTTCCACGTGAGCTGCCTTCACTGCAACATCTGCCGCAACTACGATCGCCTCCCAGGGTGTGACTCTGACCATACCGATCGCATCTCCTCTATGGTCCTCGCCTTCATGAACACCGATATGTAACGCAAGATTCTCATAGACAGATTTATCACTTGGTGTAAAAACATGTGCAAAAGAAAGCTCTTTTCCAGGTACACGCACCCGGGTCAGTCGAAGTCTTTTTCCCTTAAGGTTCTCATAATCATCATGAAACAGCCGCTCCAGCAGTTCTTCCTTCGTTATCCTTTCTTCCATGGTGCACTTCCTTATCTCTTGGTGATCTTGCAAACCACATATCCCAGGGTATCACGGAAATAGTCCACGATTTCTTCCATTGCTGTCTGCACATCGGAAATCTCTCCCGTTATGATCAGAGTTCCTGTAAAACGGTCTGCAAAACCAAGATATACATTACCACTCTTCACTGCGATATCGGATGCGATCACAGCAGACTCGGAAGGTGTCATATTCATGATTCCGATCGCAGATGATCCATAGTCCACCTGTGGATTCAGTCCAAGCTTCTGATATATGATCGGTGCCGGACCACCCATGATATGGGCAAATGTGATCTCCTTACCGGCTACGGTCTCCTGTACGATTCTGATCTGGTCTTTATGTTCATCTGCCATGATGATTCCTCGCTTTCAAAAATTTCGTAATATGGCATTGTCAAAATCAATACCATAGTTTTTTCAATCGATTTAATATTCGATAAGCCGGATTTTGTTCATCCGGCTTACAATTTCCCTACGATAAATTTTACTATTTATCCATTTTAATGTCAATACAATTCTTCTAAAACAAGGCAGAAAACAACGTTTTTAAAAATAAAAATCCACAGAAAACAACACTTGTTTTATATCTGTATAGAAAATCAGTCAGAAATTCTTATATTTCCCATTGCCACGATCATCGTTTTGCTCTCACACAAACAGTAAGCAACTTTCAGCAGGACCCAGATACAGCTTAAGTTCATCATACTCAGCTTCTCTCAGAACTCAAATGCCCTCTTAATGCTGTCATAATGCAGGAATTTTCCCTCAGCCGCAAACGCCCTGATCTGATCCAGAGTTGCAAACATATATCCGTCTGTTTCTTCAGTCTGAAGTTCCAGATCCTTATCCTGCACATCCATCACAAAACGGTACACATCCACAAAATAATTATCTCCCTCACCAGGATTCTCTCTTTTATAGGTAAAAAGATATCCTCCCTCTGCCTCTCTTACATCCAGTCCTGTCTCTTCTTTTACTTCACGGAGCACTGCCTCCCTGGATCCCTCACCTGCCTGGGCAGCGCCACCGGAAACTTCCCACCAGCCCGGAGCCCAGGCTTTTGTCATCACACGTTTGGTGATCAGAAAGGTTTTATCCGGCCTTGCAACCACGCCAAGGACTGTCAGATGATATTCCCCATCTTTCAGACACCAGTCATTCCGTTTCATGGTACGTCCCGTCGGTTTCTTATCTGCATCGTAAATATCCCAGAATTCCATTTTTCTATCTCCTGTCTTTATACAGTACACGGTAATACGATCTTATATTTAACCACCTGCAGCAGCAAATATAAATTACGGATATCTGCCCCGTCTCCCCGCATTCTGTATCTTTTTTATTTGTTATGATAACACGCTAAAGTCCTGTATGTAAACCCTGGAATCCTGCACTATTTTCCAGTCACTTTCCATCCGCTAAAAATCTATAGATTATTTTTATTATATTACTGGTATTATGAATTAGTTTTATAGATTATTCTGTTATATAATTAACACAAACAAACGATTCTATTAAAAAATAACCAGGGAGGTTTTTCCAGATGAAGAATGATTATCCGCATATTTTTTCCCCTTTAACCGTTAAAAATATGACTATTAAGAACCGTATTGTTATGATGCCGATGGGTACCAACTACGGTGAGCAGAACGGCGAAATGAGTTTTCTTCATATCAACTACTATGAGCAGCGTGCAAAGGGTGGCACAGGCCTCATTATCGTAGAGAACGCAAGCATCGATTCCCCGCAGGGTTCCAACGGTACTACCCAGCTTCGTATCGATCATGACAACTATCTTCCACGTCTTTTCAAATTCTGTGAGAACATCCACAGATATGGAACAAAGATCGCGATCCAGATCAACCATGCAGGAGCTTCCGCAATTTCTTCCAGGATCAACATGCAGCCGGTTTCCGCATCTGATGTTCCGTCAAAAGAAGGCGGCGAGATCCCGCGTCCTCTTTCCAGAGAAGAGATCCTTCACATTGTAAAGAAATACGGCGAGGCTGCAAAACGTGCACAGACAGCCGGTTTTGACGCAGTAGAGATCCACGCAGGACATTCCTACCTGATCAGCCAGTTCCTTTCCCCGATCACAAACAAGCGTACCGACGAGTTCGGCGGATCTGTTGAGAACCGTACCCGTTTCTGCCGTATGGTCATCGATGAGGTAAGAAAACAGGTAGGACCTTTCTTCCCGATCATGCTCCGTCTCAGTGCAGATGAGCTGATGGAAGGTGGAAACACACTTGATGATACTCTGGAATATCTGGATTACCTTCAGGAAGAAGTTGATATCTTCGACGTTTCCTGCGGTCTCAACGGTTCCATCCAGTACCAGATCGACGCAAACTATCTTCCGGATGGATGGCGTTCCTACATGGCAAAAGCTGTAAAAGAAAAATTCAACAAACCGTGTATTTCCATGGGTAACATCCGTGACCCGAAAGTTGCCGAGAGAATCCTCGCTGACGGCGACGCAGATCTTATCGGTATGGGACGCGGCCTTATCGCTGATCCTGCATGGGTAAACAAAGTTGCCACAGGGCATGAGTGCGATCTCCGCAAATGTATCTCCTGTAACGTTGGATGCGCCGGAAACCGTATCGGTGTAAACCGTCCGATCCGCTGTACCGTAAACCCGTCTGTTCTTGAGGGCGATGTATATAAGAAACTGCATGTAAACAAAAACTGCAACGTGGTTGTTATCGGTGGTGGTACTGCCGGACTGGAAGCTGCCTGCACAGCCGCAGAGGTTGGCTGCAACACCTTCCTTCTGGAAAAAGGCAGCGAGCTTGGCGGACTTGCATCTCTGATCTCAAAAATCCCTGCAAAGAACCGTCTGGCTGATTTCCCGCACTATCTCATGCACCGCGCAGAGCAGCTTGAGAACCTTTATATCTTCACAAATACAGAAGGAACACCGGAGAACATTCGCAAGTTCCATCCGAATATCATCGTAAGTTCCACCGGTTCCGCTCCTCTTCTGCCTCCGATCGCAGGACTGAAGGATCGTATTGACAACGAGAACTATAATATTTATTCTATTCTTGGTATGATCAACCACATTAATGATTTTCCAAAGGATCTGGAAGGCAAAAAAGTCGTTGTCGTAGGCGGCGGTGCTGTAGGTCTTGATGTTGTGGAATTCTTCGCAGACAGAAATGCAGACATCTCTATCGTTGAGATGATGGATCAGATCGGACGTGACCTTGATCCGGTAAGCAAGAACGACACAAAGGCCATGATGAAAAAACACAATGTACATCAGCTTACAAAAACTGCTCTCCTTGAGGTTAAGGATTCTTCCTTCCTTGTAAAAGGTGACGGCGAGCCTTATGAGCTTCCATTTGAATACGGTTTCGTATGTCTCGGAATGAGAGCCCAGGGACAGCTTTACCAGAGCCTTGCAGAAGAATTTTCTTCTGAGGATGTTGAGATCATGAACATCGGCGACAGCCAGAGAGCAAGAAGAATCATTGACGGTACCCAGGAAGGACGTAACATCCTTACCATTCTCGAGCAGAGAGGATACCTTTAATATCATCGCTATAACCTCCTGACGGGCATTTTCATATGTTATAAAGTCCGCTCCACGGAGTGTCTATAGATTTTCCACGTCTTCCTCCCGCTGCAGCCGTCCGAAGAACATCCGCAACTTCTTCAGACTGATGTGGCGGGAGGTTTTAAAAAAGTTACCCAAGATTTTTACCAATGAGAGGAGTTATTACCATGTCAGAAAGAATCACAGGACACACAGAGCTCATCGGTCTTATGGCTTATCCGATCCGTCACTCCAGCTCTCCTGCCATGCAGAACGAAGCTTTTGCAAAGCTTGGCTATGACTATGCATACCTTGCATTTGAAGTTGGCGCAGATGAGATCGAGGATGCTGTAAAAGCCATCCGTACTCTGAAAATGAGAGGTTCCAACGTTTCCATGCCGAACAAGACTCTGGTAGGCCAGTACCTTGACGAGCTTTCACCGGCAGCAGAAATGTGCGGTGCTGTAAACACCATCGTCAATGATCACGGCCATCTTACAGGCCACATCACAGATGGCATCGGATTTATGGCAGCACTGAAAGACAACAACATTGACGCCATCGGAAAGAAAATGACCATCGTAGGCGCAGGCGGTGCTGCTACTGCTATTGAGATCCAGGCTGCACTTGACGGTGTAGGCGAGATCGTGATCTTTAACCGTAAGGATGAGTTCTGGGACCGTGCCGTATCTACTGTTGAAAAGATCAACACAAGAACATCCAGCCACGCAGTTCTCTATGATCTCTCCGACCTTGACCAGCTGAAAAAAGAAATGGCTGACAGTTATATTTTTGTAAATGCCACAGGCGTTGGAATGAAACCGCTGGAAGGCCAGTCCGTTGTCCCGGATAAATCTTATTTCCGTCCGGAGCTTATCGTTGTTGACGTACCATACTCCCCTCTTGAAACCACTATGCGTTCCATGGCAAAGGAAGTTGGCTGCAAGACAATGAACGGCCTTGGCATGATGCTTTTCCAGGGCTCCGCTGCATTTGAACTGTGGACCGGCGAGCCGATGCCGATCGAGCATATGAAAGAGATTCTTAATATCAGATACGATGACTGATAAAATCCCATCCGTATCGGAAAGGACCATTATGAAAACAGTTCAGGTAAGAAATATCACAATCGGAGAGGGCAGACCGAAGATCTGTGTCCCGATCGTTGGACAGACAAAGGAGGATATCCTTCTTGAAGCAGGAACCTTCGAAAGAATCCCGGTGGATGTTGTAGAATGGCGTGTGGACTGGTTCGAGAATGTTTTTGACACAGACAAAGTTCTTGATGTGGCAAAAGATCTCCAGACCGTTTTAAAGGACACTCCGATTCTCTTTACCTTCCGTACTGCAAAGGAAGGCGGAGAAAAAGCAATCTCCAGCGAAGATTACAAAGCCCTCAACATGGCTGTTGCAAAAAGCGGCTATGTAGATTTCATTGATGTAGAAGCCTTCACAGGCGAAGAGATCGTAAAAAGCATGATCCAGGAAGCTCACAGCTATGGCGTAAAAGTCATCGCTTCCAACCATGATTTTGATGCAACTCCTGAGAAAGATGAGATCGTGCGCCGTCTCCGCATGATGCAGGATTATGGCGCAGATATCCCGAAGATGGCTGTTATGCCTAAGAGCAAACAGGACGTACTTACCCTTTTAAGTGCAACACTGGAAATGTCCGAGCAGTTCGCCGACCGCCCGATCATTACCATGTCCATGGCAGGAACCGGTGTTGTCAGCCGTCTCACTGGCGAAACCTTTGGTTCCGCCCTTACCTTCGGTGCCGCTACCAAAGCTTCCGCACCGGGGCAGATCAATGTCAACGAGCTTGAACAGGTTCTTGACATTATCCACAAAAGCCTGTGATCCTGTAACCTCCCATTGAAAGGATCTACGGCTTCGTTTAAGAAAGAACGTGAATTATAGACCAAATTTTAATCCCAATTAATGTAACAAATTTAACCAAATAGCAAATGCGGATGATTTTATCCGCTTTAATCCCATAATAGCAAATCTATTTTGTAACAAAAACAAATCTCATGACAAAAATAGGAACTGCGCTGACCCATCCAGTGCAGTTCCTATTTTCTTTTATCGCTTTACTTATTATTTCTCAGTTTTTTCCTCAATGACATTTTCCTGTGATTTTTTCCTTGGGTCCCAGTTGGAAAGGAAGATATTCAGTCCGAAACCAACAGCCAGAGCCCATGCAGATGCCCATGCAGTTCCCTGGGTTGCAAGGACAGCAGCCATAACACCTGCGATCATCTTGTCACGGTCTGTCTTACAGTAATCCATACCGATCCTTGCACAGACAAAGGCCTGGAACATCAGAGTGATGGAAGAACCAACTCCGAAGATCGGGCGGAAGAAACTTACAACTGGAATGATCAGCACACTTAAGAAAGTTGCAATACGGAAGGACGCCATACCGCCAAGAAGAGACTTCATGGCTTTCTTTCCTTCTTTGTAACGGATGGAGACAGATACGGTCATGCCAACCCATAACGGACCGGAAAGGGGCGGGAACGGTGCGATGATGGAAAGAATCAGATTTCGAAGTCCGCTGACCAGGTTGGAACGGCTGGAATTGAAATCAATGTACTCATCATCTCTGGACTGACGTGCCTCAGTAACCAGGGTTTCTGTGGTAACAAAATCACCAAATGCGATAACATAGCATACAAGTGCCAGAGGAAGCGCTTTGATAAACATGGAAAGCGGCGGGATTCCCACACCGAAAATACTTACCTGTGAGATGATCTCTTTGAACTGCGGGATCTTGATAAAGGTTCCCAGCTCCAAACCAGGCGCATCCAGTTCTCCTACAAGAAGACCTACCACCATGGCGATCAGATACGGGAAAAGGTTTCCATAGCGGGCAACAAGATCCAGAAATTTATTGTTCTTTCTCTTCTCCTGGTATTTATCCGAAAAACTGATCAGGATCAGAAGGCCAACACCTGCGACGATCGCCAAGGGATATTTGTGCATATTGCCGCCCTCTCCCAGCTGACCTGCCATAACCGTAACCGGCGCTGCAAGAAGGATTCCACCCTTGACGGAATCCGGTACAGCATGGACAAATTTATCCGCAAGTTTGGTAACGCCCATAAATATGAACACAAGACCAACCAGCATCTGCAGGGCGATCATTGCCTGGATACGCTCTTTTCCCAGGGGAAAGCCTTCCAGAAATACGATAGTCAGCGGAAGGGTCGGCGTGATCCATCCGGGAACTACCGGATCACCAAGTAAACTGTGTAGCATATACAGCATGGTTTCTATGATGACACAGCTCCATGCCAGCTCATAAGGCAGTCCCAGATACTGTTCCAGATAAGGGACAGCTGCAAGTGCCGTAACGCCAAGGATCAGGCCCTGGATAAATTCTACGGACTCAAGTTTGTAATGAATAAAGGGAAGACGAACCTGAAATGGCCCAAACGGAATGTAGGGCAGTTCGTTTTCTCTTCTCTGTCTTGCTGCACGCGCCATAACGATTCTCCTTTGTCAGTTTTTTTGATAATACATATATAGTATCTTTTGTTCTGGAAGTTTGTTAATTAACAAACATTTCCAGAAACATCAAAGTCCAATCCGGGAATTGTTCCCGAATTGGAACTTTATTTTGTACAGATTCCGTCATCTTCGTCCGAATCCATACAATGATTGTTACGGTTCACTCCGTGACCTGCGAACCGTAACTGATCATTCACTTATTTCCACCCTGTCTCAGGCTTCTTTTCCACGGTTCATCTTGACAAACAGTGCAAGAAGGATTCCAATGAATGTCACTGCCATGTTAAGAAGCAGGATCATTCTCGGAGCGCTGGTTCCGGCAGTCTTTGTAATGTAACCTGCCAGTGTCAGGATGGTATAGTTTGCAACGCTGGATGCGATCATAACCATGGATGTTGCAGTTCCCTTGTTCTCCGGGAAGAATTCAGCGGTTGTGGAAACTGCCAGCTGCAATACACCGCCTGCGCCTGCGAAACCGATGACAAATCCACCGATGAGGCAGATAGTCGGGTTCTGGATAAAGTAGCACAGTCCCAGCATGATAAAGGAAATCAGCGGATAGATGATCAGGATATTGATCTCTTTCAGTCCTTTTTTGATAAATACAGAGGAACACAGGATCGCTGCAAAAGTTCCAACTGCATAGAAGGACTGGATCTTGGAAGGATCACTTAAATTATAAAGTTTTCCAAGCTCCTGGTTACAGTTCAGCCACAGCATGAATGTGGAAGAACTTGTAAATCCAATGAGGATCGCTGCAATTGCCGCAGGAGTGATCTTTAACTTTGTTTTCTCTTTCTTTTCTGCACCTGTTGTATTTCTGTCCGGGAATGGCAGGAACAGGATCAGGATTCCATCGATGAAGATTGCAGCACCTGCAACGATAAAGATGGTTCTGTAGGACATATTAGCCGCTGCTACGAATCCGATGAGGAACGGAAGTAGGAACTGACTGATACACATGGAGAATTTTGTAAACAGGTTCGCCACAGAAGGATTGTTTACATAGATTTCCATGCATGTAGGGCTTACACAGGTATCCAGGAAAGAGTTTGCGATACCACCTACAATGGCAAAGGCATAGGCAACGCCCATAGACGGAGCAAATGCGATTCCCATAAAGTATGCTGCATAGCAGATCACACCAATGATTCCACTTAATCTGCGTCCGAATTTGTCGGACAGGGGACCGGAAAACGGAAGGGAGATCAGTCTTCCAAGTCCCAGTGCAGCGATTACGGATACTACCATGCTGACATCCATAGTTCCGTCACTTAAAGCCTTTGCTCCCCAGTGAGCCGCAAGCTCCGGCTTGTACTGGCCCATGATGGAAGCTCCGATTCCGTGAATGAAATATGTAAAATACAGCGCGATAGAAGTAATTACCAAATTTTTCTTACCTGTCTGGCTCATGATCCTTATTTCCCTTCGTTCTCAGCCTGGAATTTCTGGTACTCATCTGTAGGCATCTCAAGTCCTGTGTACAGTTTATAGGACTCAGCGCCCTGCCACAGAAGCATTCCTTTTCCGCCTACTGCAAGTTTTACGCCTGCTTCTTTTGCCTCTTTTACCATTCTTGTCTCTGCAGGATTGTATACGCAGTCAGCAACGACAAGATCTTTGTGGAACATGGATTTGTCAACCAGAGTAAGGTCATCGTGTGGTTTCATTCCTGCAAGTGTTCCGTTTGCAAGAATGTCTGCGTTTGCGATCTCTTCTCTCAGTTTGTCCTGATCGTCCAGGCAGTATACGCTTACTTTGCAGTCCGGTACTTCTTTTGCAAGCTTCTCTGCTGTTCCTTTTGCTCTTTCAAGGAACGGGTCATCCGGATTGAAGATCGCGATGGATGCTGCTCCGTCAAGGGCACACTGTACAGTAAGAGCTGTAGCTGCTCCACCTGCTCCAAGAACAACAACTTTCTTGTCTTTTACAGGTACTCCGTTGAGCTCCAGATTCTTAACAAATCCGACACCGTCTGTAATGTGTCCTGTGATTACTCCGTCATCGTTAACAAATACGTTACATGCTCCGATGATTTCTGCTGCAGGAGATAATTTATCAACTAACTCTGCTGCAATGTTCTTACATGGCATTGTAAAGTTACCGCCACGCATCTTGAATAAGCGGATGCTGTCAAATACGGCTGGCATCTGCTCTACATTTACATCAAATGCCATATATGCATAGTCAAGTCCGTCATGCTGAAAGCTGAAGTTGTACATTGCAGGTGATCCTGAATGTCCTACAGGTGTTCCAAACAGTGCTAAAAGTCCTGTGTGTCCGTTAATACGTCTTTCCATTTGTTATTCCCTCCATAATTGCTGATGCACTCTCAGAATCTTTCCTGCCTGACCGGGCAAAATTCATCTGCAGACAGATTAAGATTCCAAGAATACATCTGATATCAGTTTGTATATTTATGTCTGATACGATTAGATATTTAATGCAACATCATAAGCTTCTTTTGTTGCGTCTAAAGCACGACGAGCTCTGATCGCATCACCAACTACGTGTACTTCTGGACAGATAGCTTTTAATTCGTCAACGAAATCATAAACAACTTCCTGTCCTTCACGATGTGTATATTTAGAAACATATCCCATTGAAAGAACAACAGTGTCAAATCCTCTTAATTCATATACTGTCTCATCGGATTTGTCGGCTGCATTCTTGTAGCTTACGCCATCAGGATAAATCTCAGATACTGCTGCATTTACATACTGATGAACGTCATACTCTTTAAGACCTTCCATAAGGAATACTCTATGTTCGTGGATTACATCTGGTCCGATAGCATCTCTCATCTCGATGATAGAAACATCATGTCCTTTTTCTGCAAGGAACTCTGCTGTTTCAGCACCTACCATACCACCACCTACAACAAGTACTTTATGTCCTACCGGACGTTTACCGGATAAGCAGTCTCCTCCATGAACGATTTCAGGAGCTGTGATACCTTTGATGAATGGAAGTACAAGTGTTTCAGAACCAGTTGCTACGATCACTGCATCTGGAGCATCTTTCTTAATAAGATCTGCTGTTACTTCTGTATTAAGAACAATCTTTACACCAGATTTTTCACATTTTGTAATGTAACTTCTGATCATGTTTGTGATATCACCTTTTCCAGGTGGGTAAGCAGCAAGTCTCATATTTCCACCGAGTACGTCGCTCGCTTCAAATAATGTAACGTCATGCCCTCTTCTTGCTGCAGTAAATGCTGCACACATACCAGCAGGACCGCCACCGATTACATAAATCTTCTTCTTCGTTTCTGCTTCTTTCATTCCTTCGCTCTCACGACCAAGAACTGGGTTTGTTAAACAGCAGATTGGCTTTCCGGCATACATATTTGCAACACAACCCTGTAAACAAGCGATACATGGTGTCATGTCTTCTAATCTATCTTCAAATGCTTTTTTAGGCATAGCAGGATCGGCAAGAGACTGACGTCCAAATGCAACTAAATCTGCTGTACCAGTACGAACCATTACCTCAGCGAACTGTGGCTCTGTGTAACGACCAACTGTGATAACAGGAATAGATACACATTTCTTGATATTTGCTACATATTCAGCAGAGAATCCACCATGAATACCTGTAGGAGCCCACATATATTCATCTTTTAAATGAACGGCACGAGATACATGAAGTGCATCTAATCCGCATGCTTCTAAATAAGTCGCAATTGCACACATATCATGGTTATCAAGACCACCGAACATATCCTCTGTACTGTTGATACGGGCAAGTACTGCGATTTTACCCTCTGTTGCTTTTTTAACTTCTTCGATAATAAGACGAGAAAAACGCATTCTGTTCTCAAAAGAACCACCAAACTCATCTACACGTTTGTTTGTTCTTGGGGACAGGAAAGAGTTTACAAGGTAACCATGTGCCATATGAATCTCTACTGCATCCGCACCAGCTTCCACTGCTCTTCTTGCAGCTTCGCCATATCCTTTTACTAACGCATATACCTGTTCTGTTGTAACTTCTTCCGGAATATCTCTTCCATCTGCTGATGATACTGCTGTAGCTGCCTGAATCGGTGCTCCGGCATTCTTCGCATTACCTTCTGGTCCTGCATTCTGTAACTGGATAGAAACCTTTGCTCCTTCTGCATGGCAGGCATCAATTACTTTCTTGAAGCTAGGAATTGATGCATCATCATATAAACAAGGTTTTCTAGGACCACCCTTTGCTCCTTTATGAACAACTGTAGCCTCAAGTGTAATTAAACCAAATCCACCCTTTGCACGTGCGCCGTAGTAAGCAACAGACTGATCACTCATTGTTCCGTCTGTGTTTGCAAAGTTATTTCCCATTGGCGGAACAACAAAACGATTCTTTACTGTCATAGGACCGATCTCGATCGGCTGAAACATCGCATTGAATTTCATATGCGTTCTCCTTTCCTTTGAAACAATCTTTTTGTTTCTTTCATGGT
>OGOW01002630.1_pt1 | contig 13952 bp, 7 predicted proteins | sample 1552781 | NCBI WGS metagenome assembly OGOW01 (sample SAMEA2580145, study PRJEB22360) | human gut metagenome | biome: human gut; feature: human-associated habitat; material: faeces | place: Denmark | collected 2008/2010
AGCCGCAAGTGCCACAGCTGTCGTATCGGATCCACCTCTTCCAAGTGTGGTATAGTCTCCATAATGGTTGACTCCCTGGAATCCGGTTACGATCACGATCTTACGGTTCTCCAGTTCGTGGGTGATACGGTCTGTATCCACTCTTTTAAATCTTGCATTTCCGTTCCGCGCCGTAGAATGCATCTTTACCTGGAATGCATTCAGCGAGATTGCCGGAACATTCAAAAACTGAAGTGCCATTGCCATCAGTGCCACAGATACCTGCTCTCCCGTGGTAAGGAGCATATCAAGTTCTCGTTTTGATGGATACGGATTGATCTCGGCTGCCTTCTCAAGCAGTTCATCTGTTGTATCTCCCATTGCAGAGAGAACAACGATCACATCATTCCCCATCTGATACTCTTCTGCGCAGCGTCTTGCCACATTAAAGATCCTCTCTTTATCTGCAACTGAACTGCCGCCAAATTTCTTAACTACCAGCATAATTTCCTCCTACAGTTCCTGCATTTTTATACTTCTTCTTCTACTCTTATCATATGCAGGATTTCCGGATAAGCTTTTGCTTTTTCCTCGTATTCTCCCTCGGTCATCACCGGTGTGACAAAACCGAATTCTCCATTGACCCCTGCCTCTACAAATCTTACTTCACCAAAATCATTGCCGATTCGTTCTTTGAACGCATCCTCATTTCCTTCACGAATCTGCCTAAGCAATGATATGTCATTAGTGATATTCGCTACCATTATTACAGGAAAACTATGCAAAGAAAATAATATTATTCAAGATAAAAAAATAATATTCACAGCAAAAATAAAAAAATATAAAAGCCTCGAAAGATTTCTACTTATTGATTACAAAGTAATTATAAAATGGATATCTATACCAATCAGACATTTTTTCTTTTTTATTATCTACACATATAAGGGTCAAGCCCGATTTTTGTGTCTAAGTAATTGAAATCTTAAAATTCCATCAAACATGAATAATAATCTTCCGTGGGATATAATCATCGCTAAATTCGAAGGAATCTCCCTATCAGAAGAAGAGCAATCGCAGCTACAAAACTGGTTAGCGGCCGATAACAAAAACAAACTTCTTTTCGATGAACTGAAAACCCTTTGGGATAGCATCCAAGCAAAATCTGCCAACTACAATCCCGATGTAGATTATTATTGGAAAAAATTCCAAGCCTATATTCACAAAGATACTATACAGAAAGAACCTATAAAGGTAAAAAAGATTGTTCCCCGGTTACATTTCGGCAAGAAACTAAACCGCATTGCCGCAGCTATCAGTTTATTATTAATCGTTTCGGGGATAGGGTATTATTTCTTTTCCAGCAACAAATCTTTGAACAGAGAGACAATCGTCCAAACTTATTCGACAATTACAGGAAAATCGAAATTCATACTTCCCGATGGTAGTGAAGTATGGTTAAATTCACATTCGAAGCTGGAATACAAAAATCTTCATGCCGACATGCGAGAAGTCGAATTGAAAGGCGAGGCTTTTTTTAAAGTTCAGCACGATGAACGGCCGTTCATTGTCAAGACCAGCGACATAGCGGTAAAAGTACATGGTACACAATTCAACGTAAGCGCCTACCATACTGACGAAAAATCGGTAGTGAGCCTATACGAAGGTTCGGTATCGATGCATGTATTGGGCGACGATAGCTCGAACTGTTATCTGAAACCGGGGGAAGAAGGCTCTCTCGATAAAAAAGACAAAACGATTCGGGTTGAAAAAGGAGACGTAGAATTTGCAAAAATGTGGACTAACGAAAAAGTCAAACTGGAAAACAAAAATCTTCATGAAGTTTGCAAATATCTTTCCAAATGGTATAACGTGAACATCATCATCGACCCGGCTTTGCCCGACGATCAATCTTACACGTTTACCCTCCATGACCAAAGTCTCGAAGATATCATTCGTATCATGTCGAACATATCTTCGATAAACTACTACTTTACAGAAGACAACACATTAATGATAACCCTTTAACACATTATTGCCTATGACGATACATTAAAGACAAACCACCTATGTAGAATGAATGATTAAAAATTTTTATTCTTAAACCCAAAAACAAAAAAAGAAAGAGAACTTATTAAGTTAACTTTAATATACCCATGATATGAATCTAAAGAAAAAATTGGCTGTATTTCTAGCCATTTTATTCTCCTTGAACTTGTTTGCTCAAGCACCGGGAGAAACCATAACAATTTCTTTTCAAAACATTCCATTATCCGAGGCTATCAAAAAAATAGAAAGTGTAAGTAAATACACGTTCTTTTACGATGCCTTAAAATTGAATGTCGATCAAAAAGTATCGCTGAACGCCCAAAAGACACCTATTCAACAAGCAATATCCCAAATGCTTGGAAATTCGGGTATTAAATTAAACAGTCTCAAATCATCTTATATAACAAAAACGTATCCTCTGATGAAAAAAAGATTTCCATACGAGGAAACGTTACAGATGTCAACGGCGAGCCGCTTATCGGTGTAACCGTCTCGGTAAAGGACAATCCCTCTATCGTGACTATCACCAATGTAGATGGTATCTATGACATAAAAGTGCCCGATAAAAGTGCCATACTACAATTCAAATACATCGGGTTCGCTTCTCGTGAAGAAGCCGTGAATAGCCGGAAAATTATCAATGTGGTGTTACAAGACGCAGCGACCCAACTCGAAGACGTCGTAGTCGTTGGATACGGAGTACAGAAGAAAGCATCGGTAGTCGCAGCTATCACCAGTGTGAAACCTCAACAATTACAAGTAGGGACGACTCGTTCGTTGAGCAACGACCTCGCTGGTAACATCGGGGGTATCATCGCCGTTCAACGTTCCGGTGAACCGGGTTATGACAACTCCGAATTCTGGATTCGCGGTATGAGCTCTTTCAAGGGCAGCAACTCCCCGCTCGTACTTGTCGATGGTGTAGAACGCTCCTTGAACAACCTCGATATTTCGGAAATAGAATCGTTCTCGGTACTGAAAGATGCTTCGGCAAGTGCCGTGTACGGTGTACGTGGTGCGAATGGTGTAATCCTTATTACAACCAAACGAGGACATTCCGGTAAGACGAACATCAACGTATCGGTAGAACACTCTATCACTCGTCCGGCCAAATTACCCTCGTTCCTCAATGCGGCAGATTACCTTACGCTCTTGAACAATATCAATATCCAAGAGACGGGGACAGAACTTTATTCGCCGGAACTAATAGATAAATACCGCAGCGGATACGATACCGAACTATATCCCGATATAGATTGGATAGATGCAATTACAAAAGACGTCGCTCACAACACGAGGGCCTCGTTCGACCTTTCGGGAGGTAACGAGAAATTGCGTTACTCTTTCGTCGGCGCATACTACAACGAAGCAGGTATTACCGAGAGCGACAAATCTCAAAACTGGAACTCCAATATTTCGGTGAATCGATTCAACTTGCGTACCAACGTAGACATGAACGTCACCTCCTCTACATTATTGACATTCAATATCGGCGGATACCTTCAACAGAGAAACGCACCGAAAGACGGTATCGACGATATTTTCGGCGCTGCATTCAAAGCTACGCCGTACATGGTTCCGCTGATTTATGAAAACGGGGCTCTTCCCAAACCTCGTGAAAATGAAAACCCGTGGGCTAAACTGACACAATCGGGTTTCAAACGTGAGGCAGAAAGTAAACTGGAAACCTTGTTCGCCGTGGAACAAGACTTAAAATGTATCTTACCCGGTTTGAAAATAAAAGGTATATTCTCTTACGACTACTATTCACGAAACGGAGTAAACCGGGGCAAAGCTCCCCGTTACTATTCGCCGGCCACGCAACGCGACCCGGTGACCGGAGAGTTAATACTGACGGTTCTGAGCGAAGGAGACGAATTCTTGGGCTACGAAAGATGGGAAGACTATGGTAATTATAGCACCTACTTAGAAGGAAATATCACCTACGACCAACGATTCGGAAATCACTCGGTAAGCGCATTGTTATTGTACAACCAACGCAACTACGACGACGGTGACCAAGTGCCCTATCGTACACAAGGTTTCGCCGGTCGTGCGGCATATACATACGCCGACCGCTATATCGCAGAGTTCAACTTCGGTTATAACGGTTCCGAGAACTTTGCAAAAGGCAACCGTTTCGGTTTCTTCCCGTCTATCGCTGCGGGCTGGATTGTTTCGGAGGAAGAATTCATGCGTCCGGTACAAAACTACATCAACAAATTAAAACTGAGAGCTTCTTACGGTTTGGCCGGGAACGACCGCTTTTATAACGACGATGGTTCTCAAAAACGTTTTGCCTACATCACTACCATCGGCACGACCGACGGATACAAATGGGGTAACTCCAATGCATTCTACGAAAAAGGCGGTTTGCGCGAAGGTGATCCCGGTGTTGAGTCCCTGACTTGGGAAACCGTGAAAAAAGCCAACGTCGGAATCGAATTGGGTTTGTTCAAAATGGCCGAATTGCAAGTAGACTTCTTCCATGAAAGAAGAGAAGATATCTTCATGCAACGGAAGAACATACCGGCATCCGCCGGCTTCCCCTCCGCTCCGTGGGCAAACTACGGTATCGTGACAAACAAAGGTTTCGATATTTCATTGGATTTGAACAAACAAATCAACAAAGACTGGTTTATTTCGGCTCGGGCAAGTGTTACCTATGCCAAAAACAAAATCGTGGAACAAGACGAAGATTTAGGCGTACTCGGCACTTACCGTTCGAGCACCGGCAAACCGGTAGGCCAGATATTCGGTTTGGTTAACGATGGTTTATATACCGAAGCCGATTTCGAAGACGTAACGACCGGTAAGTTGAAACCGGGACTGCCGGTTCCAAAATTCTCGGATAGAGTTTATCCCGGAGATATAAAGTATGTAGATTTCAACGGTGACGGAGAAATCACAGAAACCGATAAAACCGCTATCGGAGGTACGGTCAATCCCGAACTCGTATATGGTTTCGGTATTAACCTGAGCTATAAGAATATCGATTTCGGAGCCTTCTTCCAGGGAAACGGCCGCACCTATCGTATCATCGGAGAAAACCAAAAGAACTTCTTACCCGGCTCTACCATTGGTGCAGAAGGTAACATATTTACCAATGCATCGGATGCATGGACAGTCGACAACCCCAGTCAAGACGTATTCTATCCGAGACTCCACATGGGCTACAACGCCAACAACGCCCAAGTATCGGATTGGTGGTTGAAAGATATGAGTATGTTGCGGTTGAAAAATGTAGAATTGGGGTATTCATTCTCAAAAAATCTTATCAAAAAAGCTGCAATGGAGTATGCCCGCATATTCGTTCGCGGAACAAATCTTTTGCAGTTCTCCAAGTTCGACCTGTGGGACCCCGAACTGAATACCAGCAACGGTTTGAAATACCCCATCATGGCCACTTATTCTATCGGACTACAAGTAAGATTCTAAACCTATTAATATAAAAATTATGAAACATACAATCGTTAGATATACATTAGCTATCATCGGTCTGTTTTCGGTCACTTCCTGTACCGACTATCTGGACAATGCTCCCGACGATATTTTAACATTGGATATGGTATTCAACAGTAAGAACCGTACCGAGGAATGGTTGGCCGGTATCTATGATGGAATCCCCGACCCCTACACGCCCATGATGCGTAATTACGATGCCTATGCCGATGATTTCTCGCCTTCGCAAGACTGGCGGGCATTCGCCGACTGGGATTGTATCGACAAAATCTTAGGCAACTGGACTCCCCAAAGCGAGTGGAAGGGGAATTTTTGGAGCGATTTTCCGGTGAGAATACGCGAGGCTTACATTTTCTTAGACAACGTCAAGGCTCTGCCCGAGCAAGAGGTCTATCAAGCCGATGTGGACAACATGAAGGCCGAGGCACGTTTCTTGATTGCCTACTATTATTATCTGTTGGTGAATACCTACGGAGCCATACCGTTCCAAACCTCACTGGTCGACATGAATGCTCCCATCGACGAGATATTGATCGGACAAACGCCTTACGATAAAGTCATCGATTGGCTCGACAAAGAGTTCAAAGCCGTATCGGAACTGTTACCACCCTCTTATACCGAAGAACGTAAATACGGACGAGCAACCTCGGTAATGGCGTTGGCTATCCGTGCTCGTATGCTTCTTTTCGCTGCAAGCCCGTTGGTAAACGGGAACGATGATCCCGATTACGCCGCTTACACGAACAATAAAGGTGAAGCAATCTTCAACTCTACCTACGACCCCAAGAAATGGGAACGGGCGGTAAACGCTTGCAAAGATCTTTTGACCGAGGCCGAAGGCAACGGTTATGCCTTGTACAAAGAGTATAACGGAGATGGTTCGATCGACCCCTTCATGTCCTATTCCAATATGTGTTACAAAGAATTCAATCAAGGTAACAAGGAAATTCTGTTCGCCCGTCCCGATGTAAGTTATGACCTCTACTCTCAACACTCGGTTCCTCGCGGTTCCCGTGGACAAGGAGGTTTGGGAGTTACTCAGGAATTGGTCGATGCGTTTTTCATGAGCAACGGTCTGCCTGCTATCACAGGGTATGAGCCCAACGGCGAGCCTATCATCAACAGAGCCTCGGGATACAATGAAAGCGGATTCTCTACCCAGCCCGATGTCAGAAAGACCAAATGGATCGAAGGAGACAAAGATGCCAAAGAATCCAACGCCGAAAATACAGTCGCTCCGGCCGGGACATTCAACATGTACGTCAATCGCGAGCCTCGTTTTTATGTATCGGTGCTTTACAACGGTGCTTGGTATCGTCAATCGAGCCGTTATGTGGATTTCTATTACGAAGGAGAAGACGGCCGACCTGCGTCCGGTTCTTTATGGGATGCTCCGCAAACAGGTTATCTGTTGAGAAAACGCGTACACCCCGAAACGAATATCCTCAACTACTCCATTCCTTATCGTCCCGGTATTATCTGCCGGTTGGCAGAAGCCTATCTGAACTATGCCGAAGCTCTCAACGAATGGGCTCCCGAGCAAACCGACGAGATACTGAAATACGTGAACCTCGTAAGAGAGCGCGCAGGTATCCCCCAATATGGAACAGGGAAAGACAGCAACGGATTAGACAAAATCCCCGCACCGGCCGATCAGACCGCTATGCGTGAAGCGATTCGTCGCGAACGTCGGGTTGAGTTCAACTGCGAATATGCAATCCGTTTCGATGATATCCGCCGTTGGAAACAAATCGATATTCTGCGCGGTGACTTCTACGGCATGAACAAGTTCGGGACAGAAAAAAGCTGCGAAAAGAACAACGAGAAAGCCTACTTCAAACGTCGTGTCGAAATCACACGCGCTTTCAGCGAAAAGAACTATTGGTTCCCCATTCATCAAAATCAATTGGACAAGAACCCCAACCTCAGACAATTACCCAAATGGTAAATTCAATTTTGAAATCTAAAAGTATAAATGTATGAAAACGATATATCATATATTATTCTCGCTTCTGTTCGTACTGGCTTTTGTCGGCTGCGACGATGACGACGATAAAGTCATAGAGCGGAATCAATTGAAATTGACAGCCTCCACTCAGTCGGCGACCCTTACTCCGGATGCGACAGATGACGAGATTATTTCGTTCTCTTGGAACGAAGCGACCAGTTTAGGGGCAGACTACACTTTCTCCTATCTGTTTCAAATAGATATAGCAGACAACAACTTTCAGTCGGCAACCGATGTCCGCACATTCGGACCCAATGAATCGATCAGCTACTCATCGGCCGAACTGTACGACCTTATTGTAGAAAAATGGGGAAAGACAGCCGGAGAAGCAGTCTATGTGGAGGCTCGGGTAGCCGCCAAAGTGGAAGGTCCCAAATTCAAATATCCCGAAATAGCGACCACGAAAGTGCAAATAACCACTTATAAGCCTACATCGCAACCGCTCTATATTACGGGTACGGCTACGACTGGCGGCACGGATCTGAATGCCGCTGAGAAAATAACCGAACTATCCAACGGTCGTCTGTATAATTGGAGAGGCCAGTTGAAACAAGGCGGATTCAAATTCATCACCACGCTGGGGCAAGCCTTGCCTTCTTACAACAAAGGAGCGGACAACAGCTCTGTCGTAAAACGTACGAGCGAAACGGAAGCAGACGACCTCTTCCAGATAAACGAGGCTGGATTGTATTACATCTACCTATCGCTTAAAGATATGACTATCTCATACAAGAAACTTCTATATGAAAACTTATATCTTGTAGGTAATGCGACTGCTGCCGGTTGGGATATAGAAAAGATTATCGCCATGACTCCCGATAACTTGAATCCTAACATCTTTACTTACCAGGGGGCTTTGCAAGAGGGAGAATTAAAAATCCTCGCCCAAAGGAAGTTCGACGGAACCACGTTCAAACCACTTGTCGAAAACGGGTCTATCGAAAGTACCGATGTACAAGTGACCCCGGGAGAACAGCCCGACTACAAGTGGAAAATAACCGCCGAGCAAGCAGGTCTTTACAAGATCACGCTCGATACGGAAAAAATGGAAATCAAATTTGAAAAGCAGTAATCATGATCGCGCTACTATTCGGAAAATTCCGAATAGTAGCGTCGACCAATGAGTCTCGTCAAATTCGTTAAAACATCACACAACTCATCATGAAAAAAAATTTATTAGCACTCGCTTTCCTTGTCGGACTACTGACTTGCTGTAAAAGCGAAGATGCTCCCATCAAACCCGTGAAACCCACTGATCCGGGAAGTATCAATAAGGAGTACATGTCGCGAGCCGAAACGACTTTTGCCAATATTTTCAAATATTATTGGAGCGACAAAGTGCGAATGATGTTCGGCTCATATCCCAATACATTGGGAACTCCCCAAGAACCTTCCAGCCCCGACTACGACAGTCACGCTTACTTATGGGGATTGGGTAGCGTTGTTTCGGCCTTCAACGCTATCGTACAAAATACCGATAACGTAGATTTCCGAATGACCTACGAAAGCCGGTTGAAAGAGACACTGCTCAAATACTACAATACGACAAAAGAACCCATGTGTTTCGGCTGTTTTGTCAACCCTCACGATCAACGTCTATACGACGACGCTATTTGGGTGGGTATAGATTTAGCGGATCTTTACAGTAAAACCAAAGATAGCTGGTATCTCGACTATGCAAAAAGCGTATGGAATTTCGTACTTTCCGGGAAAGACGATGAACTCGGAGGCGGAGTTTATTGGGACGAAAATGCCAAAGACTCCAAAAACACTTGTTCCAACGCTCCGGCCGTGGTTCTCGCTTTGAAACTCTATCAAATCACCAACGATGCAGCGTACTTGGAGAACGGTAAAGATATTTACAAATGGACAAAATCGAAATTACAAGACCCCTCCGACTACCTCTACTGGGATTGCATCAAAACGAGCGGTAAAATCGAAACCAGCAAGTTCTCTTACAACTCGGGACAAATGTTGCAAGCAGCCGTGTTGCTCTACAATGCGACAGGCGAGGAACAATATCTCACCGATGCCAAATTGCTCGCAGAGGCTTGCTATAATTATTTCTTCGAAAACTTCATATCCAACTCGTCGGGAGAGCAATTCCGCATTCTCAAAGACGGAAGTCGCTGGTTCAATGCGATCATGGTCCGCGGATTCCTCGAACTGAACAAAGTCGAGAGTAATGGAACTTATATGATCGCCATACGCAAATCGGTCGACCACGCATGGAAATACACCCGGGATGCCGAGACCGGACTTTTCTTCAAACAATTCAGCGGGAACGACATAACGGACAACCCGGGAGATATTCTTGCACAAGGAGCTATGGTTGAATTATTCGCAAAATTAGCAGTTAACTAATAATTAAAATTTTTATCCATGAAATTAAACGGAATTATAGTCGCTTTATGCTCGGTCGGAATCCTCAATGCACATGCCGAAAACGTAGCTATCGCCAAATCTTCTCTCGTGGGAGACGGGATAGTAGAATTCGTTCCGCAAGGATTCGACCAAACGAAAACCCCCTCTTTAATTCTTAAAGAAGAACCCACGGCAAAAGGGTCTGTACCCTCCGATTGGGAATTATATCCACAATTCACCGTCGTGGACGGAAAAGCCAATGCCTCATTGGGCCTGACCGGTGAAATAAGTCTGTATGGCGGTGGCGAAGTTACCGGGCCTCTATTGAGAAACGGCCAATACATAAAACTCTGGAACACCGATACAGGAGCCTACGGCGTCGATGGCGGCAAACGGCTGTATCAATCACATCCGTGGGTATTGGGCGTGAGAAGAGACGGTAGCGCTTTCGGTATTTTGTTCGATAGTAGCTGGAAATCGGAACTACATACCAATTCCGACAAAATCGAATTTAACACAGAAGGAGCTCTATTCCGCATTTACATCATCGACAGGGAATCACCCAAAGATGTCCTCAAAGGCCTTGCCGAATTGACCGGGACCATCACGATGCCTGCCCGTTGGACTCTGGGCTACCATCAATGTCGTTTCTCCTACGGTAGCGAGCAGAAAGTACGGGAAATCGCAGACAATTTCCGTAGCAGAAATATCCCTTGCGATGCTATCTGGATGGACATCGATTACATGGACGGCTACCGTATTTTCACATTCAACGAAACTAATTTCCCCGACCCCAAAGCCTTGAATGAGGAACTTCATCAAAAAGGATTCAAAGCCGTATATATGATCGATCCCGGAGCCAAAGTGGACAAAAACTACCACGTTTACCAATCGGGAACAGAAAACGATGTGTGGGTAAAACGCCCCAACGGTGAAATTTACGAAGGTAAAGTATGGCCGGGATATTGCGCATTCCCCGACTTTACCATGCCCAAAGCCCGTGAATGGTGGTCCAATTTGTATAAAGATTTCTTGGCATTGGGAATCGACGGCGTATGGAACGACATGAATGAGCCGGCCGTTACCGACGACGATATTCCCGAAGAAAACCGCATTGGAACCATGCCTTACGATACTCCTCACCGAGGAGGCGGCAATTTACCCGCCGGCCCTCACCTGCTCTACCACAACGCCTACGGCCGTCTTATGGTCGAAGCCTCGTATGAAGGGATTATGAAAGTCAACCCCGAAAAACGCCCCTTCCTTCTTACGCGTGCCGGCTTACTGGGTTATCAACGATATGCAGCAACTTGGACAGGTGACAACTGGGCTGGCTGGGATCACTTGAAACTTTCCGTACCTATGTCTATTACATTAGGCCTTTCAGGTCAAGCATTCAACGGTCCCGATATCGGAGGATTCTTAAATAATACGGATGCCGATTTATGGGCTCATTGGTTGGGATTCGGAGTATTTTTACCTTTTGCCAGAGGTCATGCTTGTGCAGGAACCAACGACAAAGAACCGTGGGCTTTCGGCGAGGCCATAGAAAACACCTCTCGTATTGCCCTCGAACGTCGTTACCGATTGCTTCCCTATTTCTACACGTTGTTCTACGAATCCCATAAGACCGGATTGCCCGTTATGGCTCCTGTATTCTTCGCCGACCCCAAAGACCTGAGATTGCGCAGCGAGCAACAGGCTTTCCTATTGGGAGACAATGTACTTGTTATTCCCGCTTTCGCCGAGAATCCCGTATTGCCTTACGGAATTTGGGAAAATATGACACTGATCGATGGAGAATACAGCGATAAGTACCAAGCTAAATTGAAAATCAAAGGCGGAAGCATCGTCCCGGTCGGAAAAGTTATACAAAGCACGACCGAAAATTCGTTCGAACCTCTTACTCTTTTTGTATGCCTCGATGAAAACGGAAAAGCCCACGGTCAACTCTATTGGGATGCCGGAGACGGCTGGAATTTCCAATGCGGAGATTATAGCTTGATGACGTTCTCCGCCGAGAAGAAAAACAATCAAGTAAAAGTCTCTCTCGCTTCCAAAGAGGGTAAACGTAAAATAGAGAAAGAAATCAAAGCTCTGAATGTAGAATTAATGATGAACGGGAAAGTATATAAAGGTTCCGGTTCGTTGAAAAAAGGTGTAACAATAAATCTTTAAAAAATGAGAGGGTGTGTCAAAACTCAATTTTTGAAGATATGAACTTATAATTTGAAATTTGAGTGCCCTCAAAAGGCTAAAAAAGGGTCGTATCATTACTCAATACAGAGCTTGATACGACCCTTTTAAATGTCATAGTTACAATCTATAACTTTTCGGAGGGGACATTTTAGTTTTGACCCCCCCCTTGTTTTACACAGATTAATTATTCCAACTCAAACGCGACCTTCGATCTTATATCACTCGAAGAGGCTCCTATCAATATTTCGAACTTCCCGGGTTCCGCAACCCAGGCATGTTTCTTATCATCGAAATAAGAGAGTTTCGACTCGTCTATCTCAAACTCTACGATTTGACTTTCTCCCGGTTGCAAATCAACTTTCTTAAATCCTTTCAATTCTTTCTTCGGACGGGGCAAACTCGATTTCAAATCACTCACATACAACTGAACGATTTCTGCCCCAGATCTATTGCCTGTATTGGTTACAGGGATACGAACCCGGAGGCTTTCACCTTGTTGCACGACTTTCTTATCGATCTCGGCTTTACCATATTCAAATGTCGTGTAGCTCAATCCGTGACCGAAACTGAACATCGGTCGTATTTTCTTGTGAAGATCGCTCCAACGATAACCTACAAAAATATCGTCTTTATAAATTTGTTGGTGATTCAACCCCGGATAAACAATCGAATCATTGAATGAATGAGCATGATAATCTTCCAATTTGGCATACATACTGAACGGGAGTTTTCCAGAAGGATTGACATCGCCCACCAATATAGAAGCCAATGTGTTACCGGCTTCACTACCGCAATACCAACCTTCGACGATGGCAGGGACCTGGTCTATCCACGGCATTGCCACACTGTTTCCCGAAATCAATACGACTATCGTGCGGGGATTGGCCTGAGACAAAGCCTCGATAACTCGGTCTTGACCATAAGGAAGCCCATACGATGTGCGATCTCCACCTTCACAATCTTGGCGGCTATTCTTATTCAAACCGCCGACAAAAACGACATAATCGGCCGACTTCGCTTTATTTACAGCTTCATCGAGCAGTTCATCGGCAGACCGAGATTCAGCAAGATTGACTTTGGAAACCACCCCATTATAAGATCCATCGATATTACCGACATATCCACGAGCATACATCATCTCAGCAGCATCTCCGACTCTTGCCTTCAATCCGTCCAATGGGGATATCTCATATCGTGCTTTCAACGAAGAGCTTCCGCCACCTACCGTCATCATCTTTATCGCATTCTCTCCGACAACCAAGATGCGTTTGGTTTCGCACAAACGAATGGGTAATACATTGTTTTTATTCTGTAACAACACAATGCCTTCCTCGGCGATTTTACGAGCAGCAGAAGCATGAGCCGGGGTTTTGAAAGAGCCGTAAGGTCTGTTACGATTCATCGTAGTACGAAACATCAGACGCAATATATTTCGAACTTTGCCATCGACAACAGATTCCGGAATCGTCCCGTTTTTCAACAAATCAAGAAACGGTTGTGCCAAATAGTAATTGCTATACGCATCTCCTTTACCATTCGTCAAACCATCTGTCCAAGTCCCGAACTCCATATCCAAACCATTATAAGCAGCCTCCATCGTATTGAATACTCCACCCCAATCCGATACTACGACACCATCAAATCCCCATTCTTTTCGGAGAATATCGTTCAACAAATATTGGTTGTAACAACAATATTGATTCTTATAACGATTGTAGGCTCCCATAATAGCCCAAGCCTTTCCTTTTTGTACAGCAGCCTTAAACGCTGGAAGATAAATTTCATATAAAGCCCGGTCACTAACCTCGACATTGACAGCATGCCGATCGTATTCCTGATTATTCAACGCATAATGCTTCACACAGGCTGCTACCCCGCTAGACTGTACCCCTTC
>OGOW01002653.1_pt1 | contig 13872 bp, 11 predicted proteins | sample 1552781 | NCBI WGS metagenome assembly OGOW01 (sample SAMEA2580145, study PRJEB22360) | human gut metagenome | biome: human gut; feature: human-associated habitat; material: faeces | place: Denmark | collected 2008/2010
GGCAGTTCTCGGTCATGGCCTTGCGGATGGCTTCCTTTTGGAGCGGCGCATAGGCAAAGCCCTGCGCCAGTTCCAGAATCTGGATGTTCTTGTCGAGGTTTCGGGCCGTCTGCTTCCCGCGCCTGGTCAGCATGGCCAGACGGTCGGCGATGTCCTGCTCTGCGGCCAGCAGATCCGGCAGATAAATATACGGTGTGCCGTCGAACATCCGCACCGCCAGTTTCCCGGTCTGGATGCAGCTGTCCAGCGCCGCCGCCAGCTTTTCGGGGGGCTGGTGGATGAAGTTCGACGCCGTTTCCAGCAGCTGCGCCCGGGGCAGACAGGTGTGGCCGTTGCCGGCGTTGTGGCGCAGGGTGCGCAGGAGGGCGGCTTCCAGCCGCTGGGCGCAGTCCCCTGCCATCTGGTAATACTGGGCGATGCTGTCGGCGTGGCGGAAGTCCAGCTGCAGCGGTTCGCCGCAGAGCAGGTAGGGGTTCTGCTGGATGGCCTGCATGGCCCCCGGCCCGAAGGTGCGGAAGACTTCCATCGCCCGGCGGGGGCTGATCTCGAACTGAGCCAGATAGGCGATGAGCTCCCGCATTCCGAACATCCGCTTGAACTCCTGCTGGATGCGGTCGGCCTTGTCCGCCGAGATGCCCGGGATGAGGGTGAGCTGGGCGGGGTCGTTGGCGATCACTTCCAGCGCCGCCGCGCCGAATTTGTCAATGATCTTATCCGCCGTCCGTGCGCCGATGTAGGGCAGCGACCGGCTGGCGAGGAAGGCGTAGACGGCCTCGAGGTCTTTGGGCATATCCGTCTCGCACTCCTGTGCGTGGAACTGTCGGCCATAGGTGGCGTGGTTCTCGTACCTGCCCCGGCAGACGACGCTCTCACCGGCGTGGAGCTCTCCCACCACGCCGCACACAACGGTGACAACACCGCCGCCCGACACCTCGAACACGGTGTAGCCGTTGTCCTCGTTCAGGTAGATGATGTCCTCTACCGTGCCTTCCAGCCGTTCCAGCTCCTGCTCCATCGTCCCGCCTCCTCGTTTTGACACAACTATATATAGTATAGCGGTTTTGGGGGGATTTGTAAATACAACAAAAGCTCCCCCGAAGGGGAGCTGTAGGCGAGGGTCAATCCTCCACCCGCGCTGCGGCAAGCTCCTTCGTCAGGCGCTTGCGCACTGCAAAGTACGCCGGGATGAGGAAGAAGCAGGCGAAGAACCATGCCACAGGGTTGGCGATGCAGGCCGCAAAGTAGCCCCAGAGCGGCACGAACCAGAAGCCCACCATGGCACGGGCGACCATCTCGGCCACGCCCGCGAACATGGCAAGGCCGGAATAGCCCAGGCCCTGGATGGTGTAGCGGTAGATGATGAGGACGGCCAGCGGGATGTAGAACACGCTGTTCCAGAAGATGAAGCTGCGGGCATTCGCCATGATCTCCACCTCGCTGCTCTCGAGGAAGAGGCTGATGAGCGGCACATCCAGCACACGCAGGATGAGGAAGGATGCCACACTGTAGACGCAGCCAATGCCCAGCGCGGTATTGACGCCCCGGTCCACACGCTTGAGGTCGTGAGCGCCCATGTTCTGGCTGGCGTAGGTGGTCATGGCGGTGCCGATGCTCTCCAGCGGCACCGAGAGGAACTGGGCGGCCTTGCTGCCTGCGGTCTGCGCGGCCACGATGCTGCTGCCCAGACCGTTCACCGCGCCCTGCAGCACGACGCTGCCGATGGCGGTGATGCTGCACTGCAGGCCCATAGGGATGCCCATGTTGCAGAGCTTGAGGCAGTGGCTGGCGCTCAGACGGCCCTCTTCCCTGCTCCATTTCAGCTCCGGGTAGTGGCGGCCGATGTAGATGAGACTGCCGATGCCCGCCACCGCCTGACTGAACACGGTGGCGAAGGCCGCACCGAACGCCCCCATCCGGAAGGTGAGGATGCAGAGCAGGTCGAGGCCGATGTTCAGTACACTGGCCACCAGCAGGAAATAGAGAGGCCGCTTGCTGTCGCCCAGCGCGCGCATGAGGGCGCTGGTGACGTTGTACAGCAGGGTGAAGGGGATGCCCCAGAAGATGGTGCGGATGTAGATGTCCGCGATGTCGATGATGTTGTCGGGGGTGTTGGTCCAGACCAGCACCGCCCGGGTCAGGGCCACCGTCACCACCGTGAGCACGACGGCGAAAAAGAGGCTCAGCCAGACGGTATTGGCGGTGTAGCGCCGCATCTCTCTGTAGTCCTTCGCGCCGAAGGTCCACGAGATGGGGATGGAGAAGCCGCAGGCGATGCCGTTGACGAAGCCCAGCACCAGATAGTTCAGGCCGCCCACGCTGCCCACCGCCGCCAGCGCATCCACGCCCACGAAACGGCCCACGATGATGGTATCGGCCAGATTGTAGAACTGCTGGAACAGACTGCCCAGCATCAGCGGCACCGCAAAGGCAAGGATGAGCTTGAGCGGGCTGCCCTGTGTCATGTCTTTTGTCATACAAAGCCCCTCCCCGGGCGGTCACTTAACATTTCTTTGCCGAATCTTTACCGACAAAAACGCCCTGCCGGACGAGGGGCAGGACGTTTTGCGTTTCATGAGTGGTATTATACTCAGCTCATCGTGATTTTGCAAGGGGTTTGGGGCAGATTTCTTCGTACAACATTGCTATTTTCTATCGGTGGTTTTTGGTGATTGTGCGCAGGTCAGTTTCCGCGTCCCGCGTGCTGGCCCCGAGGGCCGCGGGGTTCGCCGGTCTTATCCTTTCGTTTTGTGTATCATGCAATGCCGTCGATGCCGCTCAGGCTCTCCTTTGAGGGGCTTATGAGATGCCCCAAGTCCTCCGGTATCCAGAGTTTGGCCTTCTCCAAATCCTCCGGTATCCAGAGCTTTATCTCACCCTGGGTATCCGGCAGGTCGTCCCAGTCGTCACTAAGGTCGGTATAGCGCCGCAGGTCACTCTCCAACGGATTGATATGCTTTTTGCGCTCCGTGCCGGAGGGTTCGACCAGAACGAGCAGTGGCTTCTTATCCTCCTCGGGAGCGATGTCCTCAAATCGGGAAGCCAGCTGTTTCAGTGACTCGTCAAGCATCCCCGGCGTTTCCTCTCTCGCAGGCTCGAGCCACCAATCCAAACTCGGGAGGTCGTCTCTTTTCTCGATTTGGAAGATTCTCTCCTGCCTCAGGGACTCGTCCAGTTCACGTCTAGCCTCTTCGCGTTCACGTCTGAGCTCTTCACTCGTTTTTTGCTCTACCCCTTCGTGGGTCAATATCAGCCGCTCCTGCGGCTCTGGCGTCTGCACCGGCACCCACTCCAGATAGCGCTCCGACAGGTCGTCCCGCGTCTCGCCGTCCAGCCGGAGGCTGATGTCCTCCCTGTTCTGCTTCAGCTCCACGTCAGCGTCCTCGCCCGCCGCGTCGGCCATCTTGTCCACGCTATAGTGGGTCATGGTGTCCTCATAGCGGAAGAAGATGTCCTCCACGCCGTCCTCCCGGAGACTGGAGATGTCGGTGGTGACGGTGGAGCGGGGAGCGGCGCTCTCAATAAGCACCACACCCCCCGGGGTGAGGACCTCTCCGGCGTCGCCGGCCTTTAAGTTGCCGGGCATGGGGTCGGTGCTCTCAATGGCCAAAGCAGAATCCCACCGCTGGATGGTGACCCGGCTGGAAAAGAAGCCGCCCACCACCATGCCGCCGGGCAGGGGTTCGGGAGCGTTCTCCTGTGCCGGGGGCGGGACGTCATCATCATCGTCGTCCTCGTCGTCGTCCGGCTGGGGCTTGGGGGTGGAGGTGTAGTCGTAGCCCATCCCCTCCATCACGGTGCCGTCCGCGTTCAGACGGGTCAGCCGTCCTCCCGTCACCTTATGTTCATCGTCAGAAAGGTTCTCCGTGGGTACTTCGCCGTAGCTGCCGCCGATGGCCGGGGCCTTGGCGTCCGTCATCTGGCTTCCCGCCTTGGCCGTCACCTCGGCGTCGCCGCAGATGATGATATTATTGGGGTTGCTGAGGTTGCTGGGCGGTGTGTCCGTGTCTAGCTCAGACAGTACGCCTGCGCCGTCGCCGATGCCTGCCGCGTTGCTCCCGCCCACAGCCTTGACCGCGCCGCCCTGGATGGTGATGCTGCTGCCAGTGCTCTTGATGCCTCCGCCGATGCCTGCTCCGCCGTCGCCGCCCTCAGCGGTGAGGGAGCCGTCCTTGCCCTTGTCATCCTTGATGGTCAGCGTGCCTTTCGACTCTTGTTTGTTCTTCTCGAGGCCAGCATTGTAGCTGCCGCTCTTCAGCTCGTTGTCGCCGTCCAGCTCGATGGTGGCATCGCCGCCGCCCTGCACGGTGACGGCTGCATTGCTCTCCCGGACAGGGCCGTCATCGTTGCCATCCCCCTCCTTCTTGCCGCTGACGTCAATTTTCAGGTCGTCGAAGGTGACGTCCACGTTGCCCTTGGAGGTGTCGATAGTGACGGTATGCTCCTTCGACTTGCCGGTGATGACGGTGTCGGTGTCCTCCACATTCTCCTTCTCCCCCTGTGAGACCCTGTTCTTTCCTTCGGCGTCGTCCGCTCTCACGGTGATGTCGCCGTCGGCGATGTTCCACCGGGCCGCATAGGCCGGGATGCCGGAGCTCACCACGATGCCCGCGATGACGGCGGCGGCCACGCCCCGCCGGAGTGCGCTTTTCAGTCTCATAGTCTGTCCTCCTTTGGTCTGTTCGTCTTTTGAAGAATCAGCCTTTTCTGACACAAGCTTACCAAAAAATTCAGAGAATGTAAATAAAATCTGCGCGAATCGTGGTGTTTTCGGCGTGAGTGGCGCAAAAAAGCCCTCCCGAGCGGGGAGGGCCATAGCCTGTCTTATTCAGAGTAGTGCGCCAAAAACTGCTTGGTGCGCTCCTCCTGGGGGTGGTCGATGAGCTGGCGGGCCGGGCCTTCCTCCACCACGACGCCGCCGTCCATGAACAGGATGCGGTCGGCCACGTCCCGGGCGAAGTGCATCTCATGGGTGACGATGATCATGGTGGTCTTGCGGTCGGCGAGGTCCCGCAGGACACGGAGGACTTCACCGGTCAGCTCCGGGTCAAGGGCGCTGGTGGGCTCATCGAAGCAGAGGATGTCCGGGTGGAGCGCCAGTGCGCGGGCGATGGCCACCCGCTGCTGCTGACCGCCGGAAAGCTGGTGGGGGTAGTGGCCTGCCCGCTCCGACAGGCCCATCTGGGCCAGCAGGTCACGGGCCTGTGCTTCCAGCTGGGCGTGGATGGCCTTTTTGTTGGCCTTGTAGTCGGGCTGCTCCTTCGCCAGAAGCTCCCCCGCCAGCATCACGTTTTCCAGCGCGGTGTACTGGGGGAAGAGGTTGAAGTTCTGGAACACGAGGCCGAAGTGGAGGCGCTTTTTCCGCACCTCGCTCTCCCGCTGGGTGGCAGGGTCGGCGGCGTCCCACATGGTCTCGCCGTTCACCCGGATGACGCCGGTGTCGGGACGCTCAAGGAAATTCAGGCAGCGCAGCAGCGTCGTCTTGCCCGAGCCGGACGAGCCGATGATGGCCAGCGCCTCGCCCTGTTCCAGTGTGAGCGAGATGTCCTTGAGAACTTTCGTCTCGCCGAAATTCTTCCCGATGCCGGAGGCTTCGAGTAATGCCATAATTCAGTATCCTCCTTAACAGCGGAAATAGTCCATCTTTTTCTCGGCCCAGTCCAGCAGCAGGGTGAGTGCGCCGACAAAGACAAGGAAGAAAATTGCGGTGGAGAACAGCGGCCAGATAAGGCCCTTGGCGCTGTACTCCTTCGCCATCATGATGATCTCCTTGTTGGCGATGACATTCGCCAGCGAGGTATCCTTCACCAGCGTGATGACCTCGTTGCCCATCGGGGGCAGGATGCGCTTGACGACCTGCAGGAGCGTGACCTTGAAAAAAATCTGGCTCTTGGTCATGCCCAGCACCTGACCGGCCTCGGTCTGGCCTTTCGGCACAGCCTCGATGCCGCCGCGGTAGATCTCAGAGAAGTAGCAAGCGTAGTTGATGGCGAAAGCCACCACCGCCGCCACCAGACGGCCCGAAGAGCCGGAGGGCCAGGGGTTGGTCATGCCCAGCAGGCCGGGGCCAAGGTAGATGACGATGATCTGGAGCATCAGCGGCGTACCGCGGATGACCCACACGAAGGTCTTGACGACGCCCCGCAGCGGTGCGCACCGGCTCATGGATCCAAAGGCCACCACAAGGCCCAGCGGAAGCGAAAACAGCAAAGTCAGAAAGAACAGCTCACAGTTGAGCGCGAATGCGCCGGTCAGACGCTCCAAAATCACAGTCACAGAATCACTACACCTATCCGTTTATAATGTAAGTTACTCAGCCAGAGTCAGGCCGTACTTGTCGGCCAGAGTCTGCATGGTGCCGTCAGCCTTCAGCTCGTCGAAAGCGTTGTCCACAGCCTCGGCCACGTCGCTGCCCTTGCGGAAGGCCACGCCGTACTCCTCGACGTTCAGCTCATCCACCATCTTGAGGTTTGCGTAGTCGGTACCCTCGCCGATCATGGCAGAAGCCAGAGTCAGGTCGAGGATGGCGGCGTCAGCAGTGCCAGCGGCGACTTCCATCAGGCAGTCGGTCTGAACAGCCTTGGAGATGAAATCCGCCTGAGACAGGTCGGCGTTCTCGGTGATGGTGGTCTCACCGGCAGAGCCGGCCTCGGCCACCACGGTCTTGCCGATGAGGTCGGCGGTGGAGGTGTAGTCGGTGCCGTCCTTCACCACGACGACCTGGGCGTTCTTGACGTAGGGCTTGGTGCAGGCCATATTCTCTTCGCGGTCATCGGTCAGGGTCAGGCCGTTCCAGATGCAGTCGATGCTCTTTGCAGCCAGCTCGGTCTCCTTGGTGTCCCAGTTGATCTCCACGAACTCCGGCTCGACACCCAGCTTCCCGCAGACGGCGGTGGCCAGCTCGGTATCGAAACCGGTGAAGCTGCCGTCGGCGTCGGTGTAGTTCATCGGCTCATAGACGGTGTAGCCGATGACCATCTTGCCGTTGGACCGGATGTAAGCCAGGTCGCTGTCAGCGGCCGCGGAGCTTGCCGGGGCGGCAGAGGCGGCGGCAGAAGAAGCAGCCGTGGAAGTGGATGCGGAACCGCCGCAGGCGGCAAGGCTCAGTGCCATCGCACCGGCCAGAAAAGCAGATACCAGACGTTTCATATACAAATTCCTCCCTCAGTTTCAGCAGAAGCGGCGCTTCGTTTTACCGCTTTACCATGCTAAATTGTTAAACTGTGACTATAGAATAGCGCGTTTTGACCCGTTTGGCAAGAGGAAAACCGATTTTTTTGCGTTTTGCCCGTAGACCGCCCCTTTCCGATGGGGTTTTCGGTGTATTTGTACAAAGGACAGCCCTCTCCGCAAGGCGCAAAAATCCCCCTCGGGGAGTCTCTCCGAGGGGGATGCTGTCCGTTTTTCTTATCTTCCCGCCGCAGAGGCGTCAGCTTCTCTCCGGGATGTCGCCTACCATGATGACGAAGAGCTTGAGTTTGCCATCCTCATCCTTCCACCTTCCGAAGCCGACCCGGTAGCTGGATGCGAGGAAGCTGCGAGTGGCCCAATTATTGTTATCCGGTTCCGGCAGTACCAGTCTGTAGTTGTTACAGAGGTCGATGGCCTGCTTGACGGGGTCGTCCGAACCTCTGTACGCTCCATTGTAGAAGATGACCTGTTTGTTGGCGGTGCCGGGGGCGATGCCGATGGTCTTCAAGAGAGCTTCGAGAGGCTGAGGACCGCAAGCGTTGTAATTGCCCACCGTCAATCTGTTAATGAGAAGAGTGCTTCCATCCTCAGATCTCACATGTGTGTACTTCTCCGCCGCCTCACTCAGCTGCGGGTCGGCCTCGCAGGTGATGTTCTTGCCATACCGCACATTTATGATGTCCGCCAGAGCCTCGGCCCGGAGGGTGTCATCCGACTTATCGCCCAGCTTATCGCCGCAGCCGGTGAGCAGGGCCAGCGCCATCACGCCTGCAAGGGCAAGGGCAAACAGCTTTTTCAATTTCATCATCGTTTCCTCCTGTGTCAAGTCCGCGGGGTATTGATGGTGGCGTACGTTTCCAGTACGAGGTAATAGCAGCGGCCGTCACTCTTCTTGCCCGTCATTGTAAAGGCTATGGCGTGCAGAGCGGTGCCTGACGACGGATCATACCTGCCAAACTGTATTTCCCTGCATTGCTTCATGCTCTCCGCCTGCGCCAGCGCACTCTGGCCCGGCTTCACTTCTCCGACCCAAGGCGAAACGCTGCCTGTCACCAGATAGCCTCCCAATTCATTTTTAATGATGTTCTGTGCCTCCCCGGTCAGCCCACCATTTTTATCATCCAGCCAGTCCGGCTGGAACTTCCGTGCGATGACCTTGAGCTTTTTGTCCAGCGTCTTGTCCTTCTGATAGTCAGTAAATTGTCCCCTCTTGTACCGGAAATACTCTTCTACCTGCTTGGCTTGGGAGCCGCTGTCCGAGCAGCCGGTGAGCAGGGCCAGCGCCATCACGCCCGCAAGGGCAAGGGCAAGGAGTCGTTTTGCAGTTTTCATCGTCGCTACCTCCAATCGTGGGGTGTGTCTCGGTGATTTTATTATACCATACCCCCCCCCCGGGCAAGTGCGATTTATGCAGATTTCAGGCCCTTTCGCGCAAATTTGACCGCAGACCGCACCGTTCCGGCAGGGGTTTTGCTGTATTTGTACAAAAGAAAAAACACCCTCGCTCCTTCCCTTCTCGCTTTTTGCAGATTTCAGGGAAGAAACACAGGTGTTTCCTTGCTATTTGTCGAAGCTTGTGATATGCTATAGGTGCTGCTCGTAAAAGCAGCGGGCGCTGCAAACAACGGCAGGCGGTCAGCCACACTTCCGCAAAGGGGGTGGGCATATGCCGATTACTTTGACGTTTCATCTTTTCGGATGTGTTTTTACGATCAGAGTAAAACGCGAAAACCGCCACCGGGCAGGGTGACGGTTTTCACATTGAAAATCTAATCTCTTGAACCGGGCTGACCGCTTGTCGCAGCGCCCTTTCTATTATTAGTATAACAACTCTCCCTCCCGATGTCAAGTCAGGAGGGATTTTTTCTGTCACAGCGACGCATTCTCAAACGCATCCCCTGCGGCCTTTTGCAAAGCGTCGATGGAGATGGTGCAGAGGGCCGCGAGGTCGGCGTCCGAGCCGTCGGCAGGGATGTCCGCCGCCTCTTTCTCCGTCTTGCCCTTGAGGTAGCTGCAATAGCCCTCGCTGTGCTCGTACCACTCCTTGCCGAGGCTGGATGCGTTCCGCATCCCGTAGCTGTCGCCCAGCTCAAGCTTGGAGCGGACGGTGTCCGGGGCGGTGACGCCGCCGTCTGCCGCGATGGTCAGCGCAGGCTCTGCCATGTCGCCGATGGCGCTGGTCACACGGCCATCGGCATCCAGCGTCAGGGCCACGACGGTAAGGTCAACTTCTGCGTTCACATCCTTGTCGTCGGTGGCGGTGATGTCCGAAGAGGCATTCTCCGCCTCCACGCCGAGGCTCACCCGGTCGCCCTTCGCCGCGCCGAGGGCGGACGCATTCGTGCAGGCTTTCGCCACGGCGTCGCGGTACTTATCCACCCGGATGGTGCAGCCGGACAGCAGGTCGGCGTCCACAGCCTTGCCGTCCTTATCCGTTTCCAGCATGGATGCCTGCTCGGGCGTCATGCCGGTGAGGTAGTCGGCGAAGTCATCGGCCTGCTCGGCCCAGCCCTTTTTCAGCGAAGATGCCGCTGCCAGCGGGTAGTCGTCCCCTTTCTGGCGCTTGGTGCGGTAGTCGGTGGGCATGGTGACGACGCCTTTGCCGTCGGCGGTAACTTCCACTTCCAGCTCATCCAGCATCACGTCGGCCAGCTTGCCGTCTCCGTCCAGCAGGACGGCGGCGGCGATGGTATGGATGGTGCCGGTGCGGGCCTCGGTCAGGATGCCGAGGCCGGTCTTCCAGCCGCCGGTCTGGGTGGTGCTGGCACTGCCGGAAGAACCGGACATGGCGTTCGAGCTGCTCATGCTGCCGGAATTGCTGTTGCCTTTGCGGCAGCCGGACAGCAGCAGTGCCGCCGCCACGGCACAGCTCAGAAGAGCTTTTTGTCTCTGTGTCATAAGCGTTACGCTCCCTTTCATCTCTTTGGGAGTAGTATAGCCCGACACAGCGCCAATCATGCACGTTTGCTCTGAGACCGACGTGTTATCTGGCAAAGTTCCAAAATACCAGCGTGTTATCGTCATAAATCAAACTTTGCCACGTTGGCAAACTTAAGGCTTGCTGGCAAAGTAGGTAGTTTGCCAATCAGGAGAACTTTGCCAGGTTGGCAAACAATCAATATTGAACGATATATCATTTGATTTATGGAACTTCGCCACTTATTCCACCGCAGTATCCCTCACATCAGCGGGCTCAGCAGGCGGAGCACACTGTCCAGCAGCGTCCCGGCCAGCGAGGTGCGGCAGTCGGCCAGCTGCACTTCCCGGCACTCCGGCAGGGTGCGGAGCACATCGTCCCGCAGCGCAATGACCTGACTGTTATAGAGCAGCAGCGCCCCGCACTCAAAGTGGAGGAAGAGGCTGCGGTAATCCATGTTGATGCTGCCCACCACGGCGGCGCGGTCATCGCTGACGTAGCACTTGGCGTGGAGGAAGCCGGGCGTGAACTCGTAGATGCGCACCCCCGCCCGGAGCAGCGGCACATAATAGGAGCGGGTCAGCCGGAAGACGAGCTTCTTGTCCGGGATGCCCGGCAGCACCAGCCGGACGTCCACGCCCCGCTTTGCCGCCGCCTTGAGGGCTTCCAGCATGGTCTCGCCCACCGCGAAGTAGGGCGTATAGATATAGACATACCGCTGGGCCTGATTGATGATATTCAGGTAGACCGTCTCGGCCAGAGCCTCTTCGTCCAGCGGGCTGTCCCCGTAGGGCTGTATCACTCCGTCCGACTGGGCAGACAGGGCCTCAGCCTGAGGCATAAAGGGCGCATAATCCTCCTCGCTGGGGCGGAAGGCGTTCCAGTGGTCGAGGAACATCACCGTGAAGTTCCAGACCGCCGCGCCCTCGGTGCGGAGGGCTGCGTCCTTCCAGTAGCCGAACCGCTCTTCTTCATTGATATACTCGTCGGCCAGGTTGATGCCGCCCGTATAGGCTGTATTTCCGTCCACGACCACGATCTTCCGGTGGTCGCGGTGATTCATGACCAGCGACACCAGCGGCACCACCGGGTTGAACGGGATGCAGCGGATATGCGCCCGCTCCATCTGCACCACGAAATCGGACGGCAGACCCAGCAGACTGCCGAAATCGTCGTAGATGAGCCGGACGTCCACCCCCTGCGCCGCCTTGCGGACAAGGATGTCCTCTACCCCCTTCCACATCTTGCCGGTGCGGACGATGAAGAACTCGAGGAAGATGAACCGCTCTGCCTTTTCGAGGTCGGCCAGCAGGTCAGGGTACATGGCCTCACCGCAGGGGTAATATTTTGCCGTGGAGTTTTTCCATGCGGGGTATGGCCCGTACTCCGAAACATACCGGCTCAGTCCCCTGCTGGCGGGGTCGAGGGCGTCGGTCTGGCCCGGCTGCTGGGCGAGGTCGGCGGTGTGCTGGCGCTCCACCGCCTGCATCCGCTGGCGCATCCGCTTGGCGGGGGCCTTGTTGCCGAAGGCCAGATAGAGCGCACCGCCCAGCAGCGGCATCATGCCGATGAGGACGAGCCAGATGATCTTATAGTCGCTGTTCTCGTCCTTCCGCACGAGGTAGAGGGTGATGAAGAGGCTGAGGACGTTCAGCCCCGCATTCACCCACACCTTTCCGGCGGTGAGGGAGAAGAAGGCCCAGAGCAGCCAGCCGATCTGCAGCAAAACAAGGGCCACTGTGACCATGGCCCTGTTGATGACACGATTGAAGAACCGTACGACCGGCAGTCGAAAGAACATCTGCGCCTCCCCCGCTGCCTTTCGGCAGCATTTTTATGGGAATAGTATAGCGCAGAGATGCGGAGATTTCAAGCTCAGGCGTCCGCGTCCTCGAAGCCCACCATGAGGCCGCCCAGCTCGGCGTAGTAGCTGCACAGGCCGCCGCACTCAGTCACCCGCACCTGTGCGCCCTCGAAGACAGCCCGCACCATGTGCATCAGGCGCTCGGCGGCGGCGGGGTTGCCGCAGTGGGCAATGATGACCTTGCCGTTCGTGTAGCCGTGGCCTTTGAGCTCCAGCACGATGCGCTCGAGAGCGCCGTGCTCGCCGCGGGTCTTGCAGAGGACGTCCAGTTCGCCCACATCGCTGGCCTTGCCGATGACCCGGATGTTGAGCATCCGCGCCACAGCGGCCACAGCGGGCTTTACGCGGCCATTCCGGGCCAGATTCGCCAGCGATTCCAGCGAGAACAGCAGATGGGTGTGGTGACGGTAGCGCAGCATCTCTTCGCAGACATCGTCAAAGTCCCTGCCCTCTTCAATGAGCGCACGGATATGCTCTGCCAGCAGCACCAGTTCCGGGCCGGCAGACAGGCTGTCCAGCACAAAGACATGAGCACCCGGGTGCTCTGCCTGATATTCTTCTGCGGCCAACTGGGCGGCGTTGCAGCTGCCCGACAGGGTGCCGGTGATGGTGATGGCATAAATTTCATCTGCGCCCTCATAAGCCTCCAGCCAGTCGCCAATGTTGGGGCAGGAGGTGCTGGTCTTGCCCTTATAGGTGCGCAAGGTGGTCGCCATTTCCACGGCGTCCAGCGTGCCGTCGTCGAGGTATTCCCTCTCGTCGGTCACGATCTTCAGAGGCACAGCAGCAAAATCAATGCCGTCCAGCTTGTACAGGCTGGCAGAAGAGTCCACAACGATTCGTTTCATTTCCATCTATCTCCATTCCGGCGGGTGTCCGCCGCATTTTTTACGTTCGATGAGTCCACTATATCAGTTTTTCAAAAACCTGTCAAGCGATTTGTAAAATTGTTAACGTCGTTTTCATAAACGGTTGACCCCGACTCAAAAATGCGCTATACTACCACCATGAATCAGGAAATGAAACGCCGTGTCACGGCCTGCGCCGCCGGGTTTTCCCTGCCGCGCTACCGGGAGCTGCCCTCCGTGGGGCTGTATCTCGACCAGACCGTGCAGCTCGTCAACAGCTGCTTCCGGGGCTTCCCCGGGGTGGAGCTCACCCCCTCCATGGTGAGCAACTACGTCAAGAAAGGAGTCATCTCCCACCCCGTCAAAAAGAAGTATTCCCGCGAACAGCTGGCTTCTCTCATCTATATCGTATTGTCTAAAAATGTCCTCTCGCTGGAAAACATCGACACCCTGTTCCAGATGCAGCGGGCTCACTGCACCGCCGCCGAAGCCTACGACTACTTCTGCGACGAGGTGGAGAACTGCCTGCCCTACATCTTCGGTGCCAGCAGCACCATCTGCGGCCTCGACCCGGATGCCGACGACGAAAAGCGTCTGCTGCGCGGCACCATCGTCGCCGCCGTGAACAAGATGTACCTCGACTGCTGCTTCGTCGCCATGCGGCAGGAGGAAGCGCTCTGGCCGGGGATACTCGGCGACCTCGAATAAAAAGAAAAACGTCTGTACCTCCAAACGAAGTACAGACGTTTTTATTATGCTCTGATTTTAGGTATCCTGCAGCTCACCACGGCTTGCAGCCTTGAGGTAAGCGAAGATGAAGCCGTCGAGGTCGCCGTCCATGACAGCGTCCACGTTGCCGGTCTCGTAGTTGGTGCGGTGGTCCTTGACCATCGTGTAGGGCATAAAGACGTAGGAGCGGATCTGGTGGCCCCATGCGATCTCGTTCTGGACGCCCTTGATGTCGTCGATCTTATCCATGTGCTGCTGCTTGGCGATCTGGTACAGCTTTGCCTTCAGCATTTCCATCGCGTAGTCGCGGTTCTGGAACTGGCTGC
>OGOW01002656.1_pt1 | contig 13861 bp, 8 predicted proteins | sample 1552781 | NCBI WGS metagenome assembly OGOW01 (sample SAMEA2580145, study PRJEB22360) | human gut metagenome | biome: human gut; feature: human-associated habitat; material: faeces | place: Denmark | collected 2008/2010
GTGATGCTCAGGGAAGCGGCGTCGCCTTTCAGCGATAATGCATCGATTATGCTATACGCAGCCTTTTTGCTGCTGACAGGAGCAGTGTTTGTCGTTCTTATTGTCATTCATCCAATCATGCGGACACTTTCCTGCTTTGATGCCTGGGGACAACGTAAGCAAATCAGAGAGCTTTTCTGTACGGAATATTTTCTTATGCAGCCGGTTTTCAGGAACAGATTGTTCACGGTCACTTATCATTTTATCATTGATGAACAGGACGCAGCCGGTGTGTACTATCTTCCGCTTCTCACAGACATCAGCGGATGGACTTACTCGAAAAATAAGAATGGAAGATGGAAAAGGATCACCTTTGCAGATGGCAGGACGCTTGAGGTGTCGGAGCAGGAGGCAGAGGCGGCAAAGGAAATGCTTTCTTATGCGTCAAACCGGCTCTGTGCTCAGAAGGAAACCGGAGGAAATCGGAGCAATATAAACAATATGCCGGGAACAGAGGAAACATGGAACCCGGTCATAAATCCGGCGAAAACGACATACCAGAAACTGGTTAAAGTATTTATGTGTATGTTGATTATTCTTTTCATGATGAGTTATCAGATATTGAATAATGTCTGAAAAATGACTATATTTTCGTTGCTATCAATCTGAATACTTTCAGTCAGCTTCGTTCAACAGATTCCAAATGTCCGAGTATGCAGATTACGTTTACCAACGACATTAACGTTCTGTATCTGGCGGCAAATATGCTGGAACAGGACACGACAGACAGATTTGATACAGAGGAACTGGCATTGTATTTGAAGAAAAGATTCGTGCACTGCGGGAGGAAATGCAGAAGCGGAAAATCAGCATTTCCATGGGAGCTCTGTGGAAGGAGCGGTGTGAGGATTTGGACGGACTTTTAAGAGAAGCCGACCAGCGTATGTATGAAGAAAAAGGCTTGCATTATCAGGAATCTTCAGCGGAAAACAGTGGAAACTGATATGTAAACAATCAAAAAATCAATCGTAAATTTTTACGATTGATTTTTTGCGTATTATTGCACATAATAAAATCGGAAAAGATGAACATAGTATGCACTTTTGGCATTAATGAGTAGGAGGCAAATACATGTTAATTACAACTGCGATGGAAAAAATGATTGATTTTTATAAAGGAAATACCCATGATATAAATCATTTTCTTAAGGTATGGGCATTTGCAAAGACCATTGGTGAGGCGGAAGGACTTGATAAGGAAACACAGGAAATTCTGGAACTGGCAGCAGTTGTCCATGATATTTCCTGCCCGTTGTGCCGGGAAAAATACGGAAATGCCGATGGCAGGCATCAGGAGGAAGAAAGTGCGCCGTTAGTTGTCGCATTTTTTTCCGGGCTGCCTGCGGGAACGCTGAATGTTGCGCGCATCAGCTGGCTGGTAGAACACCATCATACTTATATAAACGTGGATGGCATGGATTATCAGATTCTGCTGGAGGCAGATTTTCTGGTGAATGCAGACGAAGGCGGATATTCAAAAGAGGCGATTGAAAATGCCTGCAGGAATGTTTTCCGGACGGATACAGGAATCCGTCTGTTAAAGAGTATATATATGGAAGAAAAATAATCCGGCAGTCCGCCGCGAACCTTTTGTCAGGGATGCAGGGGGAAAGCTTCTGACGCTTCTGAAATGCCTTTGCAGAGGATGCTCAGAGGTGCCGCATGGCGGGTATGAATGAACATTTGTCGAAGCCGCTGGAAATGGATAAGGTTGTTTTCGTTATTGCGAAATACAGGGGGTAAAAGAAGATGGAGAAACTGTTGTTTACGCTTATACTGGTTCTGGCTGTCGGTATCATTTATTTGATAACGGGCAGAAACCGGCGGCAGATAAATAAAATCCCGGAGGGAATGGCAATATTATGTCAGCCGCCGGGGAAAAGGTATCTCGTATATGCGCTGGGAGTGCTGGCAGTTGTTTTTGTGGGAATTTTCAGCATCCTTTACATAATAGACGGAGCCCCCGGGGAGGCGAGGGGGATGTGGAGCCTGTGTGTGGCAATGGCAATTCTGCTTTTGATAGTTACCATATTTGCGGGAAATATCATGGTGAGGGAATGTATTTATTTTAATGGAGATACAATACAGATAGAAAAAGCCTTTCAGAAGCCCCGGACAGTCAGATGGCAGGAAATCCGGAAAATAGACGGCAGCTTTGATAATATGGTTAATTTATATCTTTCGGATGGAACAAAAATCCTCACAGTGGGTATCGGCATGGTGAATTATGAGCTATTCTGTGACGTACTCAGGAAGAAATGCCCTGAAACGGTTGCCGTGTATTACCGCTCTCAGGTCTACGAAAGTCCGCAGAAGCGGATTCTGCGATACGGGACGGAGTACTATATTCTGGCAGGATTGGGAATTTTAATCCTGCTGGAATATCTGGCAATGCTGCTGCTTTCGGGGGAGGAAAATCCATTGCGGAGTTTTTCACAGAGTGAGCCTTCGGAATGGTTTTCCCTGTTGTTTGCGCCGATTTACGGTGTGGCATGTTTGATTTTTCTGTTTATCATGTGTAATACAAGAGTACGGTATTCGGAAGAAAAAATGATGATAAAACATCCTATACGAAAGGAAACGGAGTTATACTGGCGGAACATACAGAGAATCGAAGCAGTTACAGCAGTAAAGCAGGGGAAAAGAACCTGGAAAAAGCTGCGGATTTATACAAAGGAGGGGGTATACAGAATTAATTTTGCATACCTTACCCATGGAAAAGATGATTTTATAGCGGAGGTTCTGAAAATGGTTGAGAAATATGAAATTATATTTATTCAAATTGATTTTAATAAAAACGATTTGAATAAAGTGTAAAACGAGCTGCTATATTTTAAAGTGCGCAGCAGTAAGGCGTAGAAATGGGGATTAGAGTGAAACACGGAATATTCCATAAATACTTAATCAGTTTTGCTTCTTTTTTTATTGTACCATTGGTAGTACTGGCGATATGTCTGCAATTTACAATGTATAATAATCTGAGCAGGGAAATAGCAACCTACAATAAAAATGTACTGGAAAGATTAGGAGATGAACTGATTGATATTAACGGACGACTGATGGAGGTGGGAAATTACATCAGTTTCCGTACTCCATCAGTGTCAGAAACGGAAAATCTGGCTGTACAGCTTGATTTAATTGATTTACTCAGAATAAACAGTACTTATGATTCCAAAAAGTATTTAATTTATAAAGACAATGCGGAGTGTTTTTCCTCTTCGGGTGTATACAACAGGGACTATTTTATTAAAAATGAACTGAGAGTGGATACAGAGCAGGGAGATGCCTTTTTTGAAAAACTGTATACCATAAAAAAGCCGTTCTATATGACAATACAGAAGCAGTACAATTTGAAAAACGGACCAGCTTATCGTCCACAGGTTCTGTTTATTTATCCGGTGAGGAATTACTCGGGGCTGCAGGATGCCTGGGTAATTGTTGAAATGAAGGATAAAGACCTGAATATGTCGGTTTCGCCCGGAGGATACAATAACGGAATTACTATTTTAAATAAAGAGGGAGAAATACTTCTGGTTTCCGGAAATCCGGTTTCGGTGGATGAAAAAATGAATAGTCTGATATCTATGGATGACGGGATTGTGGAATTGGATGTGGATGGAAAATCAGGAAAAAGGGAACTGGCATATGTTTTATCAAATCCGGATATGATTATATTAAATGAAATAGAAATGCCTGATTTGATGTCCGGTCTAAAGGGCAGCAGTCCATTGGTTCTGGGATTTCTGCTGTTTCTGGTTCTGGGATGTATTCTTGCAATTTATGTAGCGTACCACTATTACAAACCAATCCGCCAGCTTGCCCAGTATATGAAAAAGGAAGATGAACCGGAGCATGAGAAGAAAAGCTTCGGTAAGGATGAACTGGATTATATCCGGGTACAGTATGATTCCCTGAACAGTATAAAAGAAAAACTGAGCAGGGAAATAGAAAGTCAGTGGCCGCTGGTAGAGGAAAGACTGATTACAGGATTATTGTATGGAAATAAACCGGAAATTTCCCAGGAAAATATTATAGATAAAGTTTTTTACAGTAATCAGGAAAATAAAAAGCATTTTGTGTTTTTAGCATCAGGAAAACCACATCGGGAACAGGAGTTTATTCTAAAATATAAGGAAAATTCAGGAAAAATAAAGGAAATCCTGGAAAGAAATTATGCGGTTTTATGTTCTTACTTATATCAATATGAAGCAATTGTTATCATAGTCGGAGGAGAAAAGACAGAGGAAGCTGACCAGAAGAAGGTGGAAAATACTGTTATAGAAATTCTGGGAGGGGAAATGATAACAGGTATCGGAAGTATTTATGATAATTCCGAAGGAATCCATATTTCTTTTCTGGAAGCCCTGACAGAGTTAAAATATCGTCTTCTGAATCCGAATAAGGAATATAAGAGAGAGGCAGCAGAAGAGGAAGAAACAGGATATATTTCCAGAATCAGCCAGTGCCAGACGGAATGCCTGTTGATATTAAGTCGTTGTTTTGATAAACCGAATCCGGAGGAGATAGAAAAAACTGTTCAGGAAATTGAACTGAATCTGGAGGAGTTACCGGGACAGGTAGGATTAATGTGCTGTTATGACCTGATAAGCCGGTTGATGGAGGAAGTAAAAAAGAGAGGCATGAGGCTGGATGAAAAAGAGATTTTTTCATTGACTTCTTTCCGTACAATAGAAGAATTTATGAAGAACTTTAAGAAAACCCTGGAGAAGCTATGCGGGGAAATCAGAAAAGCAAAAATGGAAACCCAGACGGTATTGATGAAACAGATAGAGAGCTATATTGAGGAGAGATATCAGGATTCTTCCTTTAGTCTGGTTGAAATAGCTGACTATTTCGGATATACGCCAAGTCATATGAGTAAGCTGATTTCCCAGAATATGAATCAGAGTTTCTCGGAAATTCTACAGGAAAAAAGATTAAATTATACAAAAAACTGCCTGATAAATACGAATAAGCCCATTGCGCAGATTGCACAGGAGGCTGGGTATACAAATATTTCCAATTTTACCAGACGATTTAAAAGTTCTGAAAATATAACACCGGGACAGTACAGAAATCTGTATTATCAAAAAGAACAGTAAAAAAGGCATTCCTCAGTCCGGGGAGTGCTTTTTTAATTCATAGGAAATTTCGTCCTATGAATTAAAAAACGCTCCAAAACATAAAAAGCATAGTGTTTCATGAAAGTATCATTCCGAAACACATGAAAGTATCATGAAAAAAAGAAGTGAAAATTGACGTTGGCAGGTAAAAATATCATAATCGAAGTGTACAAAGCAATGAGCGCTCAAACACAATTATAAGAAAGACAGGGGTTAATTTATGAAAACTAAAAAAGGTATTTTGTTACTTAGTACAGCAATGATTACAGGTATGCTGGCAGGCTGCGGTGGTCAGAATGTATCTGAAAGCGCAACCGGTTCAAGTACAGCTTCTTCTACGGAGGAAGCACAGAAATCCACAGACACTACATCATCCGCGGCTTCTGATGAAAAGATTGTTCTGAAGGTATTGGATAATTATCAGGGTGGTATGGTAGAGAACATGGTTTCTTTATATGAAACGCTTCATCCGGAAATTGATATTCAGTATGAATTTGTTCCTTCTGATTCTTACTATTCCAAGTTTACAGCGCTGAATGTGGCAGGGGAACTGCCGGATGTTATTATGACAAATGCACAGTTTATTGGCGACCAGGTAAAGAGTGGTCTGCTGATGGATTTGACAGATGAGGTAAACAGCGGCCAGAACTATGAGGAGGATGCGGTATGGGGCGACACATTTAATTCTACCTTATTGGATAACTGCCGTGCAACACTGAAAGCAATTGGTACAGAATATGCAGATAAGCTTTATGGCGTTCCTTTTACCATGACATCTATCGCGGTTATTTATGACAAGAATGTTTATAAGGAACTGGGGCTGTCTGTTCCGAAAACATGGGATGAATTTGAGAAGAACTGTGAAGCAATTAAAGCAGCAGGAAAGATTCCCATTTCCATGCAGCAGCAGAATCTGGACTGGTGGCCAAGAATTCTCTGGGACCAGTATTGCCGGGATGAATTAGATGCTAATCCCAATGCCTTTGAGGATGGAACCATGACCTTCGCCAGTGAAAGCGTAAAGCAGGGTCTGGAAAAATTCAAGTATATGTATGATAAGGGCTGGTTCCCGGAGTCCGGTCTGACAGGAAACAGGGAAACCATGCAGCAGCTGTTTGTACAGAAGGAACTGGTACAGGTAATGCTGCAGCCTGACTATCTCAATTATCTTACCGAGAATGTGCCGGATGATGTAGAGCTTTCATCCTATCCTCTTCCCGGAGTGGCTGGAAAGCCTGCAAGATGTCTTGGTGGCTCCAGCAGTATCTGGACAGTTGCAGAAACCAGTCAGCATAAGGAAGAAGCTCTGGAACTTGTTAAATTCCTGACTTCCAAAACAGCGTTCTCAGAGGATTATGCAAAGTTTGTCAATCCCGGATTAACGAACTTTGAATTAAGCAGCGATAACGAGGCAATGCAGGGATACATTGATGCAGGTGCAAACGGATTTATTCCGGATATTTATGTACCGGTCAATATTACAACAGAAATCCAGAACGAATTCAGGACAGACCTGCTGCCGAACTATCTGATGGGTACCTATGATATTGATTATGTGGCAGACCAGTTAAATGAGCTGTATCAGGAGTCTTATTTATCTGCCCGCTGATAAAAAGGATAAAGTAACAGTTTAAATGCAAGGCGCTGGAACCGGGAAAGAGTTCCGGCGCCTGTATTAAAAACAGGTGAAAGAGAGGAACTGTTATGAAGAAGAAAATGTCGAGAAGCAGCAGACAGGAAATGGTAACGGCATTCATCCTGATTGCTCCGACGATTATTTCATTCATCATATTTTTATATATACCCTTTGTAAATGCAATACAAACCAGTTTTTTCAAGTATAACGGTCTGGGACCGATGACAGATTTTGTGGGCTGGAAAAATTATATCAAAGTATTGCAGGATCCGAAATTTACCCGTTCCCTTGTGAATACAGTATATCTGATTCTTACCAGCTTTCTGGCAATACCGATTGGCTTTATTTTTGCTTATATTCTGCATGTGGGGGTTCCCGGGAAAAAGCTGTTTAATACAGGCTTGTTTATTCCTTATCTGATATCCATGGTAGTAGTGGGCTGTATCTGGAGAATTATTTATGACCCTACAATCGGACCCTTAAATCAGATTATGAAAATGGTGGGACTTGGAGATTATGCCAAGGCGTGGCTGAGCAGACCGGATACAGCTCTTGGAGCAATTTCCGTTACCTGGATTTGGCGTTCATTTCCTTTCAATATGCTGATTTTATATGCCAATATTTCAAAAATGCCGGAGGATTTTCTGGAGGCGGCAGAAATTGACGGTGCAAATGCTTTCCAGAAAATCGTATATATTATTCTACCCTATTTAAAGCCTACCTTTGGGGTTTTAGCCATGCTTACAGTTACTAATGGTCTGAGATTGTTTGACCTTATCTGGGTTATGACGCAGGGGGGACCGGGAGGGGCTTCCGATGTAATGACTTCTTATATTTATACAAAGGCATTTACCAACCGGGATTTTGGTAAAGGTACTGCCGCTTCTGTTATTTTAATGATAATTATGATTATGATAATGGTAGTAAAGACAGGAATTCAGAAAACGATGGAGAGGAGAAGGGCATGAAAAAGAGAACAATTATAAAATGGCTTCTGTTTCTGTTTATGTTGATAGCTTTTTTGATTTCCGAGTATCCTCTGGTCTGGGTGGTTCTGCAGTCTTTAAAAACAGAAACAGAGTTTCTGGAAAGCATATGGACACTGCCATCCTCACTGAATTTTGATAATTATGCGATTGCATGGAATAAGGCAGGAATGTCAAGATATTTTATGAACAGTGTGGTTGTAACGATTGCTACGACAGTTGTAAATCTGGTGCTGGTAACTTCCGCGGGATATGCTTTTGCGAAATTGAAATTTAAGGGAAAAGAATTTTTTTACTATATGATTATTTTTAACTTACTGATTCCCACTGCAATCATTCTTCTGCCTATGTTTACACTTATTAATAAAATACATCTGGTAAATACATTACCGGCATTGATTTTCCCGTATTTTCAGGGATTTGCTCCCATGGGACTGATTATCTGCCGGAACTATTTTGCAGATTTGCCGGATGAGCTTATGGAAGCAGGAAAGCTGGATGGATGCGGAAATATGGGAGTATTTCTGAAAATTATGCTTCCGCTGTCCAGACCTATTGTGGCAACCATGACAATATTATCTGCCATGCAGGTATGGAATGAATACTTGTGGGCTTTGACATCCATTACGGATGAAAGTAAATATACGTTGTCCGTGGGAATTGCAATTTTTAATAAAAAGACGGAAACAGTCGGGTATACTCCGGTATTTGCTGCACTTTCCATCAGTGCGCTGGTGATTGTGGCAGTATACCTGTGTATGCAGAAACAGTTTGTGAAATCAATTGCGGCAGGAGCTGTCAAAGGATAAAAGAGAGCACGCGCAGAAATGAGGGTTAGAATGAATAAAACAGATGATTTTCTCAATCCCGGAAAGGAATACAGTGTTCTCGCATTCTGGTTTTTAAGCGGAACGCTGGAAGATAAGGAATTAAAGAGGCAGATTTCGGAAATGACGGAAAAGGGTGTGTATGGAGGTTTTATGCACCCGCGAGCGTATCTGAAAACGCAATATCTGGAGGAGGAATGGTGGAAGGCTATCAGTGCCTGTCTGGAGGAAGCAGAGGAAAAGGGTTTTTATCCATGGCTGTATGATGAATATGCCTGGCCCAGTGGAACAGCCGGGAGTACCTTTGAATATGGATATCAGAAGCCTTCCAGAGTTCTGGCGCAGGGAGAAGCCAATATGGCAAAGGGGCTTTACTGCCGGATGAATGATGAAAAGCCGATTTGTGATAAGGACTGTCTGCTGAGCAGGGTTGAAAAGGACGGAAATGTTTATAAATTTTATTATCATGTGCTGGAAAAAGCAGTTGATTATATGAATCCGGATACCATAAGGGAATTTATAGAGATTACCCATGAGGCTTACAGAGCGAGATATGCGTCCTTCTTTGGAACGAGAGTTCCGGGAATCTTTTTTGATGAAATATTTATGGCGGGAAATCCTTTTCCCTGGACGGACGAGCTTGCCCGGCGGTTTCAGGAGAAATACGGATATGATATTTTAGAGCAGCTTCCCTCTCTTGTAACGGGTATGAGTGATTTGGATAAACAGGTCAGAAGAGATTATTATGAGCTTATCGGTATTTTATATGAAAAAGCTTTTTTTGAGCAGATTTCCAGGTGGTGTGGAAAAAATAAACTGAAATTAATCGGTCACACGGAAGAATTTTTGTGGGAACAGGCAAAGCGGCAGGGAAATTATTTCAGGACAATGCGTCATTTAATGATTCCCGGTTCAGACTGTCATGATTACCGTTATCAGTTTCCCCGGAAAATTACTTTAACGGAGCCGAAATACGCGGTATCAGTGGCAAGAGCGTACGGAAAAGAACGGGCAATGTCTGAAGCATTAGGCGGAGCCGGCTGGAACTGTACCCTTCAGGAAATGAAAAAGGGAATCAATACACTGGCGGCAATGGGTATTAACCTGTTCATTCTTCATGGATTTTATTATGAATGTGAGCATCAGGGTTCCCAGTCAGACTGGCCTACCAGCTTTTTCTACCAGAATCCCTACTGGCGGCACTTTAAAATATTTTCTGATTATATCAGACGTATCAGCTTTATAAACAGCCAGGGGCGGGCTGTGGTTCATTGTGGCATTTATTATCCTGTCCGGGAGATGTCAGAATACATGGTAAACGGTGAAGAAACAGTAGAAGGCATGAAATTGAATGATGCGTTTCATGGGGTGATGAACAGTCTGCTGGAGCATCAGACGGATGTGGATATGATAGACAGGGATTGCCTGTTAAACAGTACTTTCCGTGGAGAAAAGCTTTGTGTGGGAACTCAGGAATTTGAGCTTTTGTTATTTCCGTCCTGTATGGATTCAGATGATGAACTTGTGGATAAAATATCTGACTGGAAACAGGCAGGTGGAAAAGTTCTTGTTTATGATATGGATTCTTCAAAGAAGGACATCTGGAAAAGTGTCAAAAGGGAGCTGAAGCCTTATCTTGAAATATTGCAGGGAAACGGGGAAGAAATTTACACAAATCACAGGACAGATGGAGAAAATCACTTTTTCTTTGTATGCAACAGCTCCGGAGAAGGCAGGGAGCTGACTCTTGGAATTTCAAAGGAGTTATGCAACAGCCCGCAGAAAATATCTTTGCTGGAGCCTGAAAGTGGAAATAGCTTTAAGGTAGCTGTTGAATCGGAAGAGGAGTTCTGGAAATTCAATATCTATCTGGAATCCGCAGAGGCGGTGATTATCTCGTTGTCAGAACCCGTGGAAGCGGCAGCATACAGAAAGGACAGAAGCCAGCTGACCTGTAAGGGGGAATACTGGATTGCAGGAAAATGGGAATTTATGCCTGTTCCGGAGGAAACAGACCGGGAAGCTGAGAGTGTCTGTCTGGAAATTCCTTTGGTGGAAGCTTCTTCCGAACTCAGGGATGGCAGCCAGACCCAGTGGCTGAGATGGGAAAAGAAGGAACAGCTTCCGGTAAGCCTGTGGGAGGCTTCCTGGATAACCAGACGTCCGAGCTGGAACGACCAGTTATCCGCCGGAAAATTATACTTTATAAAGGATGTGGAAGCAGCAGGAGAAATAGAAAATGCCACACTTTGTATTGCAGCGGTGGAAGATTGGAGTCTTTATGTAAATGGAAGTCTGGCAGCAGAGGGAAATGGCTGGAAGGAACCGATGGTGGTTTCTGTTGAAAAGTGGTTAAAGGAAGGAAAGAACAGGCTGGCAGTCTGTGTAAGGAATCCGCATCCTATGGATGCAGTCAACATTTGTTCTGCGGAAACATTGCCTCCTGACCGCCTGATTTCTCTTTTGCTCCAGGGTATAATACGGACGAAAGCGGGAGAACAGCAGATTATAAGTGACCATACATGGATTACCTCGGATTTAGCCGGAGAAGACTGGTTTTTACCGGAAAAAGAATATTTCAGGGAGGAATTTGATGTTCAGGATATCCGCAATTTCAACCATCAGTCCGTAGGACATGGTTGGGTGGAGGCATGGGAGAGAGGAAAGCCGCCTCTGCTTCCCTGGGGACAGATTCCCTATATGGGGCAGCTTCCGAAATATCCGGTGAAAATGTATTATAGTGTCAACATTCCCAAAGGAGCCACAAAAATAAAAAGGCTGCTGTTGAATGAAACGGCAGAGTATTTTGTAGATGGAAAAGAGCTTCAGTGGGAAGGGATGTGGGCAAAGCTTCCGGATGTGGAAAAGAAGCATGTTCTGCATATCAGGGTCGATGCGCAGGCGCCGGAGGATGGATTGACAGAGCCGGTGATTGTTCAGATGGAGGCTGTCCGGATGAATCTTCAGGACTGGCAGCTTAATGGATTGGAATTTTATTCCGGCTGTTGCAGATATCGGAACAGTTTTGACCTGGAGGAACTGACAGGAAGGTACTGGCTGGATTTGGGCAATGTACATTTCTGTGCAGAGGTCCGGGTAAACGGGAAAAAAGCCGGAACCAGATTATGGGCACCTTATCGGCTGGACATTACGGAATTATTGAAACAGGGGAAAAATGAAATTACAATTTTTGTTTCCAACCTTGCTTCTAACGAAAGACGTTATATGTTGGTGGAGGAAGGCAGAGCGTTAGGCTGGAACCGTTACTGGAATGGAGAAAATATGGACCGCGAGGCTGGAAATTATGTTTCCGGTTTAATGGGACCGGTAAGGATTTTAAAGGAACTTGCATAGCAGTATAAAAACAGCGGTATTGCATAGACGGCAAATCTGTGCAATACCGAATGCTTATCGGATGATGAAACGGAACGACCTACAGTAAAAACATCCAGACAAGCATGGATATCATAGCGGAAATATGCAGCGTGCCGATAATCCGGAAGGGAAACAGAAGGATAAATACCGGTAAAACGGTGAAAATAACTGCCCAGATGGGGAAGGTGGCGATTCCCGTTACGATGGCAACAATCAGCGTAATAACAAATACGATGTATCCCAGAAAGCCGATTCTGGTGACGGGTGCACTGTTCAGCATATCCAGCATCAGGTTCTTTCCGCGCTCATCCCTGCCAAATGTCCTGCGATTCCGAGCGCCAGTAAAATTCTGAAAACAGTCAAACTCATAATTTTTTCCTCCATAAAAAATAAAATGTTCTTAAATATAGGTTAGTAATATCTAACTTCACTGCCAAGAAGAAAAAACACGGTGTAATCTGTTAAAAAATCACTGAATTTTTGAAAAACAGTGATTTTTTGAAATTTCTGTGGTAGAATTTCACTATAAATAGAAGGAGTGTAGAGATATGGAACCTTATAAAGCAAAAAAAATGCCTTTAGAGTACAAAATTGATAAAGAAATGCTCAGGTTGATTTCTGAAGCGAATGTAAAGTATGGGGAATATAAATCTATGTTGAAAACACTGGAGTTTGATGCAGGTTTCTTTCTGGATTCCGTTATTTTAAATGAAAGCTATAAATCAACCCAGATAGAGGGAACCCAGATTTCGCAGGATGAAATGTATTATCTGAAATATATGGAAAAAACGGATGATAACCGGGAAATACAGAATTTGAAAAAAACAATAGAATATGCGACGGCTTATTTGCAGAGGGGAAACCAAATAAATTATGAACTTGTAAATGAAATGCACAGAATTATTCTGGATAGTGTGAGGGGAGCACAGAAGACACCTGGCAGGATAAGAACAACCCAGAATTGGATAGGACCAAGGGGATGTACAATAGACAGTGCAACATTCATCCCTCCCGTTCCGGAGGAGGTCTATGGATTACTTATCAATTTGTACGAATATATGAATGATGAATTTACAGACCCGTTGTTAGTAAATGTTGCTTTATCCCATATGCAGTTTGAAACAATACACGCTTATAAGGATGGGAACGGTCGATTGGGAAGGGCGTTAATTCCGGTGCAGATGGCGATGCTGGATGAAAGTACTCCTGTTTTGTATATGTCCGAAATTCTTGAACTGTATAAACCCTCTTATCAGCGGAATCTTATGGAGTGCAGAAAGGGAAATGTAACCGGATATATCAAGTTCTTTTTGCAATGTGTTATTGACCAGTGTAATTCCTATATCAATAAGATTGAAAGAATTAAGGAAATTTACAGAGAGGACATGGAAAAAATTAAAGTAATAAAGGGAAATTCCGTGTACAGAATTATGCCCGTTATTATGAAACAGATTGTATTTACAAAAAAGGAAGTACAGGAAATGTCCGGGGTATCTGTTAATGTTGTATCTAATATTATCAGTCAACTGGTAGATTTGAAAATAATTATTCCAGATTCTGCGATTGTGAAAAAGGGATATCGATATCAGAAAATTTATGAAGTATTTGTCGGGACAAAGGATTTACTATTTTAATTATTTTATTTCTGTGGTATGCTTTAAAAGACTGCATTTACTTTATTCCGACAAGTATCTACATTTAAATACAGTCAGAAACAGGAGTGTAAATGAAGAATTTTATCTGTGAGATGTTTTATAAGCAGCGGACGGAGTTTGAGCGTAGCTATGCTTCCAGAGGAAAGGAGTATCCGCTGCCGGAGGATGTGTCCCTGCAGAGCGACATTTTTTATGATAAGAAGCATCTGCCGGCGCATCGG
>OGOW01002659.1_pt1 | contig 13853 bp, 9 predicted proteins | sample 1552781 | NCBI WGS metagenome assembly OGOW01 (sample SAMEA2580145, study PRJEB22360) | human gut metagenome | biome: human gut; feature: human-associated habitat; material: faeces | place: Denmark | collected 2008/2010
TGATAAGCCCAGTATAGCAACTGAAAAATCATTTTGCAATTCAAAAGGCGTTCATAGCCGTAGCAAGCAGTGTCTTCGTATATACAAAGACCATTTTGCGTTGCAAAATGCTTGTTGGGAAATCCCAAACCCTTGAACTACATCCGATGGATGCAGGCTACGCGCTTTTTGCAAAACGCTCTTTCAGCACACCGCAGGAATGCGCAGCCATCACGGAATTGTGATGATTACAGGGATTGGGATTGCATCCCAACAAGCGAATGAACACAGCAGAATTTTAATTCTGCGTGCGAATTTAGCCTTTGTGCGCACAAAGGCTCTGCTCGCCACGGTTATGGTTCTGCGAATGCGATTGAGAAACTTTTCATTCGCATTGCAAACCGGGTGGCACTTTTGTATAATTGGTTCAATGAACACACGCATAAAATCGGAGGGGCTGTCCGATTAAAAAATCTAAAAATGCGCTATTGCAGGCCACTGGGAGGAATAGCATGAACAAGCAGCAACTCGCATCGAAAATCTGGGAATCTGCCAACAAGATGCGCTCTAAAATCGAAGCCAACGAGTACAAGGATTACATTCTGGGCTTCATGTTTTATAAATTTCTGTCGGACAAAGAAGTCAAATGGCTGAAAGAGAATGACTGGACAGACGAATATCTGCCGGATTTGACCGAAGACGATGTCGAAACGCTGGATACCGTTCGGAAGAATGTCGGCTATTTTATCGCCTATGAAAATCTGTTTTCCACATGGATCAGTAAAGGCAGTGACTTCAAGGCCGATGATGTGACGGTAGCACTGCAAGCATTCAGCCGTTTGATTGACCCGCACCACAAAAAGGTGTTTGACGGTGTCTTTGCTACGCTGCAAACCGGCCTGTCTAAACTGGGTGAAAGCTCCGGTGCGCGGACAAAGGCCATTCGCGACCTGATCTATCTCATCAAAGATATTCCCATGGACGGCAAGCAGGATTACGATGTTCTCGGCTTTATCTACGAATATCTGATCAGCAACTTTGCAGCAAACGCAGGCAAGAAGGCCGGCGAGTTCTACACGCCGCACGAAGTTTCGCTGCTCATGTCTGAAATCGTGGCGTACCACCTGAAAGACCGGGAAGAGATCAAAATTTACGACCCCACCAGCGGTTCCGGTTCGCTGCTGATCAACATTGGTCAGTGTGCCGCACGGTATATGGGCAATGGCAACAACATCAAATACTACGCACAGGAGTTGAAGGAAAACACCTACAACCTGACCCGCATGAACCTTGTCATGCGCGGCATTCTGCCCGACAACATTGTAACGCGCAACGGTGATACGCTGGAGGAAGATTGGCCGTACTTTGAAGAAAACGACCCGGTCAACACCTACGACCCGCTGTTTGTGGATGCGGTGGTATCAAATCCCCCATATTCGCAGGCGTGGAATCCGACCGACAAAGATAATAATCCGCGCTTTTCGGATTACGGTCTTGCGCCCAAGGGCAAGGCGGACTATGCTTTTTTGCTGCACGACCTGTACCACATCCGTAATGATGGTATTGTGACCATCGTTCTGCCCCACGGCGTTCTGTTCCGTGGTGGTGAAGAAGGTACGATTCGCAAAAATCTGATTGACCACAACAACATTGATGCAATCATCGGTCTGCCCGCCAATATTTTCTTCGGCACAGGCATTCCCACCATCATCATGGTGCTGCGGAAGAATAAAAAGGATTCGGACGTTCTGATTATTGATGCGTCTAAGGGCTTTGAGAAGGACGGCAAAAACAATAAGCTGCGTGCCTGCGACATCAAACGCATTGTGGATGCTTACAAGGAACGCCCGGAGAAAATCGAAAAGTTCGCACGCAGAGTATCCCGCGCAGAGATTATCCAGAATGATTACAACCTGAACATCCCCCGGTATGTGGATTCCTCGGAAAAGGCTGAGAGCTGGGATATTTACGCTTCGATGTTTGGCGGCATTCCCGAGGCCGAACTGCAAGACCTGTCTGCCTACTGGACAGCATTCCCGCACCTGAAAGCGGCTCTGTTCAGCCCGGACAACGAAGCCTATTGCCGTCTGAATGTGGCCAATTTGAAGAACGCTGTTCTGTCCCACCCGGATGTGGTGGCGTTCAAGACCGCTTTCCAGAATGCTTTCGGTGACTTTGATGCCTACTTGAAGTCCGCACTCATCGACGGCATGACGCAGCTGAATGCTGCCGGCGAGGAAGAACGCCTGAGCCGGGAGATCTTTGCCCGGCTGGCAGGAATTCCACTGGTTGACCGCTATGCAGCATACCAGCTTTTGGACGACGACTGGAAGAAAATTGCCATCGACCTTGAAATCATCCAGACCGAGGGTTTTGCCGCAACCAAGCAGGTAGACCCCAACATGGTGCTGAAAAAGGATGCCGAGGTGCAGGACGGCTGGGTGGGCCATGTGCTGCCCTTTGAGCTGGTGCAGAGCGTTAAAATGCACGAGGAAGTAACAGCACTGCAGGCAAAGGAAACCAGACTTTCCGAGATTGCCGGAGAATATGAAAGCCATCTGGACGAACTGAGCGAGGAGGACAAGGAGCAGAACTTTGTGAATGACGCAAAGGACGCCTTTGTTGCCGCTGAGGTCAAAAAGGCCATCAAGGCGCGGGAAGTAGAGCCTGCCACCATGAGCATTCTGAAGGATGTGGACGCGCTGTTTGCCGAGGAAAAGACCCTGAAAAAGAAGGTCAAGGACGACAGTGCGGCACTCCATCAGCGCACCAAGAGCGTGATCGAGCACCTGACCGATGAAGAAGTGCGTGACCTGCTACATCGCAAGTGGATCCTGCCCCTGATGGAAAATCTGAACAGCCTGCCGGATGCCGTTCTGGACGATTTTGCAAAGCAGCTGGATGCCGTCTGCAAGAAATATGAAACCACCTTTGAGGACGTAGAGAGCCAGATTGCCGATACCGAGCACGAATTGCTGGGGCTGCTGGACGATTTGCAGGGAAATGAATTTGACATGAAGGGCATTGCAGAACTCAAAAAGTTGCTGGGAGGTGAATGATTATGCAGGATAACGAGAAGAAACCTGCCCTCCGGTTCAAGGGCTTCACTGACCCTTGGGAACAGCGTAAGCTGGGAGAAATTTGCGATTTCATTACAAAAGGTGCAACGCCAACAACATACGGCTTTTCATGGCAACCAGATGGAGTCCCCTTTTTTCGCAATGATTCGATCAAGGATAATGTTTTTGTGTTTGGAGAGTTTTCATATATTTCGGAAGCTGCTAACGAAGTATTAAAGCGTTCGGAAGTACATGGAAATGACATTCTTATCGCTATTACAGGTGATATTGGAAAAGTTGGAATTATACCTGACACAGTTGAAAAAGCAAATATCAATCAGCATATCGCAAGAGTTCGCATTCGTAAAGAAGCACTTCCGTATTTTGTATATCAATACCTAGCATCGGATGATACGCAAAAGGAATATCAAAAAATTAAAACAGGTTTGTCGATGCCCCAGCTAAGTTTGGAGCAGGTTCGAGACATTGTTGTGAAGATTCCTGAGTTCAATGAACAGGGAAAAATTGCAGATTGCCTTAGACGTATTGACACCCTTATCACCCTTCATCAGCGTAAGCATGAGAAGCTGGTGAATATCAAAAAGTCCATGCTGGACAAGATGTTCCCCCAAAATGGGGTATCTGTGCCGGAAATTCGCTTCAAGGGGTTTACTGACCCTTGGGAACAGCGTAAGTTCTCAGAATTGTATGAAAAGGTAAGTCGTAAAAACGATTTAACATATGGCAAGGACGATATTATATCTGTTGCCAATATGTATTATAAGGCAGAGTCATATATTACGGATGAAAATTATCTATTAACTTACAATGTTTTTGAAATGGGTGACATTGCATTCGAAGGCAATAAAAGCAAAAATTTTGCACATGGACGTTTTGTAGAAAATACGATAGGAAATGGCATCGTTTCGCACGTTTTCGATGTATTTAAACCACGAATGACAAATTATGATTTGCAATTCTGGAAATATGCAATTAACAATGAGCGGATTATGGGGCCGATCCTTTTGCGTAGCACAAAGGCTTCTACCATGATGACGAATCTTGTTGCCGATGACTTCTTGCAGGAAAATTTTCTTATTCCTTGCTATGAAGAGCAAAAAAAGATTGGTGAATTTTTGAATCAGCTCGACACCCTTATCACCCTTCATCAACGTAAGTTGGAAAAGCTGCAAAACATCAAGAAATCTTGTCTTGAAAAGATGTTTGTATAAAAACAAGTGGTGCAATTTGCCCGCAACCAGAAGATGGACGTACCGTCGTTTGTTGTTTGGCTAAGGAGCAACGCAATTTCTCTTGCCAATTCAGAATATGCAAAACAGGCTGATGAATGAAAATTAAGGCAATGTCAGACGCTTGGAACAGCTGTGTTTTAAGACTATCGAGAGTCAAAAATCAAAATTTGAGCCGAATACGCAAAACCGAGAGTGAAATTTTCAGCGAACATTCGGTAAGCGGTGGAAAATAGCTGCTGAAAGTGTGCATTTGCTCCTACTTGGGAACAGCGTAAGCTGGGAGAAATTTGCGATTTCATTACAAAAGGTGCAACGCCAACAACATACGGCTTTTCATGGCAACCAGATGGAGTCCCCTTTTTTCGCAATGATTCGATCAAGGATAATGTTTTTGTGTTTGGAGAGTTTTCATATATTTCGGAAGCTGCTAACGAAGTATTAAAGCGTTCGGAAGTACATGGAAATGACATTCTTATCGCTATTACAGGTGATATTGGAAAAGTTGGAATTATACCTGACACAGTTGAAAAAGCAAATATCAATCAGCATATCGCAAGAGTTCGCATTCGTAAAGAAGCACTTCCGTATTTTGTATATCAATACCTAGCATCGGATGATACGCAAAAGGAATATCAAAAAATTAAAACAGGTTTGTCGATGCCCCAGCTAAGTTTGGAGCAGGTTCGAGACATTGTTGTGAAGATTCCTGAGTTCAATGAACAGGGAAAAATTGCAGATTGCCTTAGACGTATTGACACCCTTATCACCCTTCATCAGCGTAAGCTGGAAAAGCTTGTACAAATTAGAAAAGCATTCGCAGAGAGGTGCTTTTTGCAAAGTCGAAAGGAGTTCGTTATGGCGTTTACAAAAGAAGCCGATTTTGAAGAGGCGGTGGTAAAGCTCCTGATAGAACGCGGCTGGAAAGATGGTGTGCTGAAGAACTACACCGAACAGCAGCTGATCCAGAATTGGGCGAACATCCTTTTTGAAAACAACCGTGGCATTGACCGACTGAACGATTATCCGCTAACGGATGGCGAGATGCAGCAGATCATGGAACAGGTCACGAACGCGAAAACGCCGATGAAGCTGAATAAATTTATCAACGGCAAAAGTGTGCTTATCAAGCGTGACAATCCTGACGATAAGCTGAATTTCGGCAAAGAAGTGTCCCTGAAAATCTATGACCGTCTGGAAATTGCAGCCGGACTCAGCCGCTACCAGATCGCAGAGCAGCCAAAGTTCCCCACCAAGTCCAAAATTTTGAATGACCGCCGCGGCGATTTGATGCTGCTCATCAATGGTATGCCGGTCATTCACATGGAACTGAAAAAGAGCGGTGTTTCCATCATAAAGGCTTGCAACCAGATTGAAAAATATGCCGCAGAGGGCATTTTTACGGGACTGTTCTCGCTGGTGCAGATTTTTGTGGCCATGAACCCGGAAGAAACGGTCTACTTTGCCAATCCCGGCCCGGAAGGACAATTCAACCCCAGCTACTATTTCCATTGGGCGGACTTCTACAACGAGCCGATGAACGACTGGAAAGACGTTACAACGGCACTTTTGTCTATCCCGATGGCGCATATGTTGGTGGGCTTTTATACCGTTGCCGATGGTTCCGATGGCATTTTGAAGGTGATGCGTAGCTATCAGTACTACGCTGCCAGCAAAATTTCGGATGCCGTGTCCAAGGCGAAATGGGAGAATGACCAGCAGCGCGGCGGCTACATCTGGCACACTACAGGTTCCGGCAAGACCATGACTTCTTTCAAGTCCGCTCAACTGATTGCCTCTTCCAAGGATGCGGACAAAGTGATCTTTCTGATGGACCGAATCGAGTTGGGTACCCAGAGCCTGAAAGAATACCGCAACTTTGCAGAGGAAAACGAGGAGGTGCAGGCTACCGAGAACACGGATGTTCTTGTGGACAAGCTGAAAAGCATTTCGCCGTCCGATACGCTCATCGTCACCTCCATCCAGAAAATGAGCAACATCAAGGATGATGCACAAAACAAGCTGAACCCCAACGACATTGCGCTGATCAACGCAAAGCGGTTGGTTTTTATCGTGGACGAGTGCCACCGTTCCACCTTTGGCGATATGATGCAGACCATCAAGCATACATTCCCGAAAGCACTGTTCTTTGGTTTTACCGGTACGCCGATCCAAGGCGAAAACCAGAAGAAAATGAGCACCACCGCCACCGTTTTCGGCAACGAACTGCATCGGTACAGCATTGCAGACGGCATTCGGGATCACAACGTGCTGGGCTTTGACCCTTACAAGGTGCTGACCTTCAAGGACAGCGACTTGCGGAAAGCGGTCGCACTGGAAAAAGCAAAGGCATATTCTGTGGACGAAGCTCTGGCCGACCCACAGAAGAGCAAGGTGTTTTATAAGTATCTGAATCTGCCGATGGCAGGCGGAAAAGATGCGCTCGGTGAGGAGATAAAGGGCATCGAGGATTATATTCCCAACACCCAGTATGAGGGCGAAGAACACCAGAAAGCCGTGGTGGAGGACATTTGCGAGAACTGGCAGACCCAGAGCCGCAACAGCAAATTTCATGCCATTTTTGCAACCTCCAGCATCCCGGAAGCCATCCAATATTACAAGAGGTTCAGAGAAGCCGCACCATGGCTGAAAGTCACCGCACTATTTGACCCCAACATTGACAACAACGGCAAAGGCGTCACCAAAGAAGAAGGGCTAAAAGAGATCGTAGAAGACTATAACGCCCGCTATGGACAGGACTTCAGCATTCCGACCTTTGCCAAGATGAAAAAGGACATTGCGGCACGTCTGGCGCACAAATCACCCTACCAGCGCATCGAGCATACCCCGGAAAAACAGCTTGATCTGCTGATCGTGGTGGATCAGATGCTGACAGGCTTTGACTCCAAGTGGATCAACACCCTGTATCTGGATAAAATGCTGCAATACGAAAATCTGATTCAGGCGTTCTCCCGCACCAACCGACTGTTTGGCGATGACAAACAGTTTGGCACCATCAAGTATTACCGCCGTCCGCACACGATGGAGAAAAATATCGCAGATGCAGTAAAAGAGTATTCCGGCGATAAACCGTTTGGCCTGTTTGTAGATAAACTGGACAAGAACGTGGAAAAACTGAATGCCCTCTATGCGGAGATCAAAGATCTGTTTGTGTCGGCGGGCATTGAAGAGTTTTTGCAGATCCCTGCGGATATGGCAGAGCGCAAAAAGTTTGCCGACCTGTTCCAGTCCTTCAACGAAAATTTGGAAGCAGCCAAGGTGCAGGGCTTCGAGTGGGATAAGCCCATTGTGATCATCAACGAGGATACAGATGAGAAAACGGAACTTCATGCGGACTTTGACGAGAGAACGTTCAAAGTGCTGGCACTCCGCTATAAAGAGCTGTTCACGCCGAATCCGGATGGCAGTGAAAATGACCCGGACGATGACGTTCCCTATGCGGTGAACAGCTATCTGACCACCATTGATACTGCTGACATCGACACGGATTACATGAACTCCCGCTTTGAAAAGTACCTGAAAATTTTCTATCAGGAGGGTGCAGAAGCAGAAGCCATCCATCAGGCCGAAACGGAGCTGCACAAGACCTTTGCCACCCTCTCGCAGGAAGAACAGAAATATGCGAATATTTTCCTGCACGACATTCAAAGCGGCGCAGTGGTTCCGCAGCCGGGAAAGACCTTGCGGGAGTACATTGCCGAGTACATCGCCCAAAAGCAGAACGACCAGATCCACAAAGTAGCTGAAGTTTTCGGCTTGGACGAAAAGAAGCTGCGGGCATTCATGCGTGCAAATATCACCGAAGCCAACATCAACGAGTTTGGCCGTTTTGATGACCTGAAAGCTACTGTGGATAAGACAAAAGCAAAGGCATATTTTGAAGCAATCGAGGGTACAAAGCTTATTCCGCCCAAGGTGCCTGTCAAGTATGATAAACTCTTGCGCGAATTCATCGTAAGTGGCGGATTTGACCTGAAAATGCTGAAAGAACCATAAAATGGGTGCAAAATCACCCTGCTGACCAAGAGCCGAGGCGCGTCCTCGGCTCTTTTTTCGCGCCAAAATCCTAAAACACACCTACTTGGGAACAGCGTAAGCTGGGAGATATTTCAGAAATTAAAACCGGGCCTTTTGGTAGTACGCTTCACGCAGATGATTATGTCAGTGATGGCATCCCGATTATAACAACGGAACACTTCAAAACGGGTTCACTTCCAATCGATAAATGTGGATTACCCCAAGTATCGGAAAATGACTTCAGTAGATTATCAGCTTATATTCTAAATGCGGGAGATATTGTATTCTCTCGTGTTGGTTCAGTTGACATAAACGCCCTGATTACGCCATTTCAAAGTACTTGGCTGTTTTCTGGACGTGTTCTGAGAGTGCGTCCTCAGAATAAAAACTCGTCGCAGTTTTTGCATACGCTATTAGAAACCGAAGATGTTAAAAATGACATTCGTACACGAGCTGTTGGGCAAACAATGCCGAGCATAAACACTGAAATATTGAAAACCACACCATTGCGATTACCAGAATCAACTTTAGAACAAGAACAGTTGGGCAAGTATTTCCTCAATCTCGACACCCTTATCACCCTTCATCAGCGTGAGCATATAAAACCGATTTTGGAGGTAAAACGTGTTAAACGAAATGAATGAAAACAACCTGTTCTGCGATTATTATGAGCAGTGGGTTGCTGTATACAAAGAGGGTGCAGTTCGCCCGGTTACATTGGATAAGTACAAAATGACCCTTTCTTGGGTAAAAAAACTCGCTCCTACTTTGAAACTCTGTGAGGTTTCCAGAGTGACCTATCAGCAGCTTTTGAACGATTATGCCGTAGGCCACGAGCGTCAGACCACGATGGACTTCCACCATCAACTGAAAGGCGCCATCATGGATGCTGTGGATGATGGACTGATCGTGAAAGACCCAACCCGAAAAGCAATCATCAAAGGCAAGCCCCCGGTGCCTAAAAAGGTGAAATACCTGAACCAGTTTGAACTGCATCTTTTGTTGAGCGACTTGGATCTACAGGGAAAACTCAACTGGGACTGGATGATTTTGCTGATTGCCAAAACCGGCATCCGCTTTTCCGAAGCATTGGCGATCACTCCTGCGGATTTTGATTTTGCCCATCAGATGCTGTCCATCAATAAAACGTGGGATTATAAAGGAAACGGCGGATTTCTGCCAACAAAAAATAAATCGTCTGTCCGTAAAATTCAAATTGACTGGCAGACGGTGATTCAGTTCGCAGCACTGGTAAAAGACGTTCCTGAAGATAAGCCGATTTTCGTGTTCAAGGAACACGCCTACAATTCCACTGTTAACGATGTTCTGGAACGGCACTGCGACCGGGCCAAGATCCCGGTCATCTCGGTACATGGTCTGCGGCATACCCACGCTTCGGTGCTTTTGTTTGCAGGGGTATCCATTGCAAGCGTAGCAAGGAGGCTGGGGCATTCCAGCATGACAACCACGCAGAAAACCTACCTGCATATCATTCAGGAACTTGAAAATCAGGACATCGACCTTGTAATGCGGTCACTCTCTGGATTAAGCTGATAAAATAATCAACCATCGCTCGCGCTGGTGAAGGATGATAAGAGAAAAGCCAAACCTCAAGCTGTACAGGATGTACGGTGAGGTTTGGCTTTTTGGTATCAGCTGCTCTTTTGATTTTCGTTCATAATTCTTCTGGCTCGTCCGCGCGTGGTGTCCTCAAAGGTTTCATCCTCGCTGAATCGCAGCCAATAGGGGTCTTCCATCAGGCAGGCGTTGGTGCGTTTGACGATTTCCCATGCATTGTAGTTCGGCAGACCCATCATTTTCAGAATTTCCTTGCAGTCCATCCGATTTTTCGGAAAGATTCGTTTCTTTGCCCAAACCACCACATCAACCAATGGAACTTCACGTTTGTCACCGATGAAAAGGTTCAGTGGGAGGCTGTACTGCGGCACGCCCTCATTGGCACAAAGATATTGCCCATCTTCGCTCAGGCTGGCGATTTCTCTTTCATCCATCATCAATTTCAGATAGGCCATTTTATCACCCCATGGTAGCTTTCAGATAGTGCAGACGGTATTTCAGGTATTGACGAATCGCAGATGCTCTTTTTTCGCTCAACAATGCAAGAATCGGTGAAATAGCCTGAATGATTTCCGGATACAGCGCATCCAGATCACGCACAGGCAGCACAGGCTCATCGATCAGTTTGATCTGCTGGGCGTGATGGCTGCGGAATGGCTTCGATTTGTCAAACTGATAATGCAGCTTCGTGTCAGTCAGTTCCTCGTCGGTTGCCCACGCAAGCAGACTGCCACCATTGTCGTAAATAGGCGGAGCATACTTTTTTCCATCCCGGACGATCACATCAAAATTGTTCTCGTGGCGGTCTTCGTTGCCGATAAAGGCGTCGAACGCCAGCATCTGATAAAGCCACTTCTTACCATATAGTTCTATCGCATACTGGAACAAGGCTTCCGGTGAGGATGCCTGACCGCCGGCAAGAAAATGGGCGTCAGCCAAGTCTGCAAAATGATACAGCTGTTCATCGTTCGTTGTGAACTTGGGGCAGACGCTGACTACATCGCAGGAATAGGTTTGAATGTCGGGAAAGAGTTTGGCAGGCATCAGGGCGTATTCCACATGAGGCAGACCCAGCACCTGTGCAATCAGCGATGCCATCACCTCAGAATATGGCTCATACCCGGCTGTCCCAGCCTCTGTGATGGAGTTGCCCTTGACCATAACAAGCTGGTCATCCACGCGATACCAGCCTTTTGAGAGCATTCCACGGCTCGTCCGTGTTTCACGTTTTTCGACCAACTGGATTTTTGCAGGGACTTCGATTGGGCTCATGGTATCACGCTCCTTTGTTCCATTATACCATGTTTGGATGGATAGACAAGGTGAACGATACCATGCCCTGAGGATAGGAAAGATAAAACGGATGAGTTTGTACAGCGTTTTTCTCAAAAAATTAAAAGTGCGAACAAAAATTTTGTTAAAATGTATTGCATATAATTTCAGGTTAATGTATAATAATTTTGTGAATATTCGCCTGCTGCTTTGATGTGAGAGGGCTATCCTATGAAACATTTGCAGAAGCTTGTTCCCATTGTCCTCGCATTTGTTTTGGCATTGAGCCTCAGCCTGACTGCCTTAGCAGAAGAAGACTATGGGCAGGAAGTTACGGGAACGGATAATCTGTTCCAGAACAATGAAGCCAAAACCACATTCAGCGTCGTTGCAGTACCGGCAAATCTTTCTGCAACAGTTCCTCTCAATGTCACTTTTGCAGTCAAACGCAATGGTGATTTTGTTTGTCCAGGGGGCTATGCAATTACCAATACGGGCTCTGAAATTTTTCATGTTTCGGATATCCGCGTAACCATGCTCGATGCAGCATATTCTTTTGTAGAGAGTGATGAGAATTTGCAGGATCGGCAGATTTATCTGACGATGACTGGAACAAATCCGGGTATCGCAGGGCCCGTTTCAGATACTGTTACTTTTGTGTCTGGGAATGATGACAAAAAGCAATCGTTTGGGACTGAGCCCACGACATATAACACCTGGAATGTCGATCAGGGCGGAAAAATTGAATTTGAGTTTAAGGGAAAAGTGAATGGCATCAGTGCGGAGTGGGCCGACAAGCAGGAACTCTTCACGATTGCGTATACCATAGAGCCAGGCGAGATATATGGGCCAAATCCAAAAGGATAAACTGTTTCCACCGGAGCGGGGGCACGCCCGCCCCGGTGTTTTTATCGTTTGAGAAAGTGGGTGCATTGGATGCGGGAGTATCACAAACAAGTCCTCCTTGGCCTGAAATTTCTCCTGTCCCGTGGGCTTCCGCTGGTGCTGGTTTCTGCCGCGGCGGCAGGTGTTTTCCTGCTGAAGACGCCGAACAGCGCAAAGCAGGCCTTTGCTCCGGGAGCCCGTGACCCCAATGCAACGATAGGTCAGTACGAGGGAAAGTCGGAGGCGGAGATTCAGGCAGAACTGGACAAAGTCGTGCAGGAAGGGATGTTCAATATCTCCATCAACCCGGATATCCGGATGACCAGCGGCAGAGCGGAAGCGGAGCTGCGGGTGGAAAATATTCCGGCCAATCACCATCTGATGAGCGTCACTCTGAGCCGGGATGATACCGGGGAGGTGCTGTATGCCTCCGGCCTCATAGAACCGGGATATCACATTCAGGCGGTGCCGCTGGAGACAGTCCTGCCCGGCGGCAGCTATACGGCAACAGCACTGTTTACAGCATACGATCTGGAAACGGAACAGCCCGCCGGACAGGCTGCGGCAAGAGTCCGGATCACAGTAGCAAAGTGAGAAAACGAGCCATTTACAGCTATACTTGTAAATGGCTCGTTTTTGTTGATGTTATTGCCCTCTCGCGATCTCCTGCAACTTCTGCTGATCCAGCACCTCCACGCCGCCACGGTAGAGGCGCACCCAGCCCTCCTGCGCGAAATATTTCAGCAGGCGGCTGACCACCTCGCGGGCGGAGCCCATATAGCGGGCCATCTGGTCGTGGGTCATGCGGACATCGCTGCCGCCGGTCTTGGCCAGCTCGTCGGTGAGGAAGATGGCAAGGCGGCGATCGGCGCTCATAAACAGAATTTGCTGCATCGTCCACATGGTATCCGAGAAGCGCTCCGCGGTCATTTGGTAGGCAAAGCAGCGGACGTGGACATTCTGCTGCATCAGGCGGCGGAACGTTCCAGCGCCGATGCAGTAGGCCTCGGTGTCCTCCTCGGCGTCGATGTACAGATCAAAATTGACCGAATCCATGACACAGGAGGCCGAGAGGATGCAGACCTCCCCCGGGAAGAGGCGGTAAAGGGTCACGTCCCGGCCATCCTCGGAGAGGAGATAGGCTCGCAGCTGGCCGGTGCGGAGGAGCAGGATGCCCACGCAGTTTTCCACGGGGCTGTGCACCCGCTCCCCTTTTTTGTACTTGACCGGCCGGGTGGTGCGGCAGAGAAACTCCTGCTCCTCCGGGGTCAGCTGCTCCCAGAACGGGAAGCCGCAGGCCAGGCAGTCCGGGCAGACAGGGGACTTTTTATCCAATTCCGGCATGATTCATCCTTTCCGCAGGGCCTTGGCGGCCTCGCTGCCCGCAAGGGCACCCTCGTACACGGCCTTGGCGACCTGCAGCAGGCCGCCGGTGCAGTCGCCTGCCGCGTAAAGGCCGGGCAGAGTGGTCATCATGTGCTCATCGGTGACGATGCGGTTCCCGTCCACTTCGGCCCCCAGCTTGCGGGCCAGAGCGGTGCTGCCTGCCACGCCCAATGCGACGAACACGCCATCCAGTGCCACGGTCTCGCCGCCTGCCAGCTGGACGCCGGAGACCCGCTGTTCGCCCAGAATGGCTTCTACTTTTGCGGGGCGGCCAGCCACTTCTGCCGGGAACTCCGCGGTCAGAGGCTGGCCGTTGGTCAGCAAAGTGACGCTTTTTGCCACCGGGAGCAGTGCCTGCGCTTCATGCAGGGCATACTCGCCGCTGCCCAGCACGGCCACATCTTTG
>OGOW01002665.1_pt1 | contig 13840 bp, 10 predicted proteins | sample 1552781 | NCBI WGS metagenome assembly OGOW01 (sample SAMEA2580145, study PRJEB22360) | human gut metagenome | biome: human gut; feature: human-associated habitat; material: faeces | place: Denmark | collected 2008/2010
ATGGTTGCAACAGACATAAGAAAAGAGGCAAGAGAGTCATTAAAAAATAAATGGGTAAAAGCTATACTAATAATTCTTATACAATTTTTAATAACAGGATTATTAACAGGGATAGAAAAAGCACTTGGAGATAATTCAATATTAACATCAATAATATCAATTATAGAGGTTGTTATAGGAATTCCATTATCATTTGGAATGGTAGCAGTATTTATGAAATTAAAAAGAAATGAAGAAGTAAACTATTTTGATTTTATAAAAATAGGATTTGATAACTTTACTAGAGCATGGGGATTATGTTTTAGAACATTATTAAAAATGATATTACCAATAATTTGTGTTGTATTAGCAATTATAATTGTTACAATAATGTTCACAGCTGGTGGAATTGCTGGAATTGCAATGGGAGCTGGTCAACAAGCATTAGGATTAGTAATAATTGGAATTATAATATATGTTGTAGCACTTGCATATGCTGTAACAATAGGATTAAAATATGCATTAACAGTATGTATTGCATATGATAATCCAGATATGACTACACAAGATGCTGTTGAAAAAAGTGCTGAATTAATGGTTGGACACAGAGGAGATTTATTTGTTCTATTATTATCATTTTTAGGTTGGGCATTATTATGCTATCTTCCACTTGTTTTAGCAACAGCTTGCATATTAGTTCCAGTTTTAGCAATAGTATTTATGGTTGGAGCAGTTTGTGGATTATTGTGTTTAGGAGCATATATTCAAATGGCAAGAATATGTTTCTATGATGATGTTTTAAAATTAAATTCAGAAAAAACAACAGTAGAAGTTCAAGAATAAATAATGAAAATAAAATGGGATGAATAATTCATCTCATTTTTCTTATTTGTTCTATATATTGAAAATAAAAAATAATATGATATAATATGCACATAAATTAAAAGATGAGGAAAAAATATGGAAGAAGAATTTAATATAAGACCAGAATTAGAAAGTCCAATAGAAGAAAAAATAGAAAATTCTCTAAGACCACAGACATTAGATGAATATATAGGACAAACTAAAGTAAAAGAAAATATGAAAATATATATAGAAGCAGCTCAAAAAAGAGGAGAACCATTAGATCATTGCTTATTTTATGGACCACCAGGACTTGGAAAAACAACAATAGCAAATATAATAGCAAATGAAATGAAATCAAATATAAAAATCACATCAGGACCAGCAATAGAAAAGCCAGGAGATTTAGCTGCTATTTTAACAAATTTATCTGAAAAGGATGTATTATTTATAGATGAGATACACAGATTAAGTAAAAATGTAGAAGAAATACTTTATCCAGCATTAGAAGATTTTACATTAGATATAGTAATTGGAAAAGGACCAAGTGCAAAATCAATAAGAATAGATTTACCAAAATTTACATTAATAGGAGCAACAACCAAAGCAGGTTCATTAACAACACCATTAAGAGATAGATTTGGAATAATTCATAAATTAGAATTATATACACCAGAAGATTTGAGTACAATTGTAACACGTTCTGCAAAAATATTAGGAATAGACATAGATGAAAATGCCTCATATGAAATTGCAAGAAGATCAAGAGGAACACCTAGAATTGCAAATAGATTACTAAAAAGAGTAAGAGATTATGCTGCAGTATTAGGAGATGGAAATATAACATTAAAAATAGCAAAACATGCATTAAATCAACTTGAAATTGATGAAATTGGTTTAGATGAAACAGATAGAAAAATGTTAGAATTAATGATAAATCAATATCAAGGAAGACCTGTTGGTGTTGAAACAATAGCAACATCATTGGGGGAAGAAGTAGATACGATTGAAGATGTATATGAGCCATATTTAATTCAAATAGGATATATTTCAAGAACACCAAGAGGAAGAATGGTAATGCCACCAGCATATGAACATTTAGGATATACATTTTTAGGATAAATTTACTATTATAATAAAGAAAAGTTATCATTTTGATAACTTTTCTTATGAATTCAAAAAAATATTTTTCTTGAAAGTATTGATAAAACTAGAGTTGAAAAAAATATTTAAAAAACTTAAAAAAAATTCAAAAAAAGTGTTGACAAATTTTAGATTCGGTACTATAATAATAAATGTCTTAAGGAGAGAGACAGAACAACATGCAGGTGTAGTTCAATGGTAGAACCTCAGCCTTCCAAGCTGATGACGTGGGTTCGATTCCCACTACCTGCTCCAAAAATTGAAACAAACGATAACTCGTTTGTTTTTATTTTATCTTAGTGAGTATAATATTCACTAACCTTACTCATTCAAACAAAATGAGTTATATATCCAGAAGGAGGTGAAAATAATGAATAAATACGAGAGTGTTGTCATTATTAATCCAAATGTTGACGAAGCTGGTTTAAAAGCTTTAGAAGACAAATTTACAGGATTAATCAATGCAAATGGAAAAGTTGCTGAAGTTGAAAACATGGGTAAAAAGAAATTAGCATATGATATCAAGAAAAACAAAGAAGCATATTATATGGTATTTAAATTCGAAGCTAACCCAACACTTATAGCAGAACTTGAAAGAGTTTATAGAATAACAGATGAAGTACTAAAATTCATCACAACAAGAAATATTGACTAATTATCAATAATAGATTGTTATAACCAATCAAATTGTGGGGCCGAATTAAAGTAGAAAGGTAAAAAGGTATAAAATATGAATAAAGTAATTTTAATGGGTAGATTAACAAGAGACCCAGAAGTAAGATATACACAAACAAATAATACAGTTGTTGCATCATTCTCACTTGCAGTAAATAGAAGATTTGCTAAACAAGGTGAAGAAAGACAAGCAGATTTTATAAACATAGTTGCTTGGAGTAAATTAGGAGAATTTTGTAGCAAATACTTTAAAAAAGGTCAACAAGTAGGAATTATAGGAAGAATTCAAACAAGAACATGGGATGATGACCAAGGTCAAAAACACTATGTTACAGAAGTTGTTGCCGAAGAAGCTTATTTTGCAGATAGTAGAAGAGATGGAGAAGGAGCAAGTTCTTCATTCGAAAATACATTTGGAAATTCAATGCCAGGTGGAACAGATTTTGAAGTATCTTCAAGTGATGACCTACCATTTTAGGAAGTAGGAGGAAATAGAAATGGCAGACAAGAATAAAAAAAGAAATAATAACAGAAATAAAGATTATGATGATGATTTCAACCCAAAATTCAAAAAAATGAAGAAAAAGGTTTGCCCATTATGTGGTGACAAGAATTTTGTATTAGATTTCAAAAATTCTGATCAATTAAGAAAATTTGTTAATGATAAGGGAAAAATCTTACCAAGAAGAACAACAGGTGCTTGTGCTAAACATCAAAGAGATATAACACTTGCTGTTAAAAGAGCTAGACATATTGCTATATTACCATATGCAACTAAAGATTAATAGATTAAAAATTCATGAAGAAATTCATGAATTTTTTTTGCGTTAGAATCAACAAGTATATATTGAAAAATAAGCTGTTTTGTGATAATATTTAGCCATAATATAAGAGAAAATTACATCAAATTAAGGAGACGAAAAATATGTCAGAATTTGTGCATTTACATATACATAGTGAATTTAGCTTATTAGATGGAGCAAACAGAATAAAAGACTTGCCAGTAAGAGCAAAAGAATTAGGAATGAAAGCAATGGCAATAACAGACCATGGAGTAATGTACGGTGCTATTGATTTTTATAAAGCATGTAAAAAAGAAGGAATAAAACCAATAATAGGTTGTGAAGTATATGTTGCACCACGTTCAAGATTTGATAAAGAGCCAATAGATAAACAATATTATCATTTAATATTATTAGCCAAAAATAATCAAGGATATAAAAACTTAAGTAAATTAGTATCAATAGGTTTTACAGAAGGGTATTATTATAAACCAAGAATAGATTTAGAAGTATTAGAAAAATATCATGAAGGATTAATATGTTTAAGTGCATGTTTAGCAGGTGCAGTAAATCAAGCACTATTAAATGGTCAAACAGAAAAAGCAGAAGAAATAGCATTATGGCATAAAAGAGTATTTGGAGAAGATTATTATATAGAAATACAAAATAATGGAATAAGAGAACAAGTATTAGCAAACCAAAAACTTGTACAATTAGCTAGAAAATTAGACATACCATTAGTAGCAACAAATGATGCACATTATTTAAAAAGAGAAGATGCATATAGTCATGAAATTTTATTATGTATTCAAACAGGAAAAAGAATGAGTGATGAAGACAGAATGAAATTTGATACAGATGAATTATATGTAAAATCACCAGAAGAAATGAGTGAATATTTTTCAGCATTTCCAGATGCAATAGAAAATACAGTAAAGATTGCAGATAAATGTAATGTAGAATTTGAATTTGGACATACAATATTACCTAATTACGATGTACCACCAGAATATCCAACACATTATGATTTCTTAAAAAAATTATGTGATGATGGAATAAAAGAAAGATATGGAGAAAATCCATCAGAAGAAATTTTGAAAAGAGCAGAATATGAAATTGGCGTAATCAAGAAAATGGGATATGTTGATTATTACTTAATAGTATGGGATTTTATACATTATGCCAAAAGCCAAGGAATACCAGTAGGACCTGGAAGAGGATCTGGAGCAGGTTCAATACTTGCTTATGCAATTGGAATAACAGATATAGATCCAATGAAATATGGATTACTATTTGAAAGATTTTTGAATCCGGAAAGAGTAAGTATGCCAGATTTTGATGTTGACTTTTGCTATGAACATAGACAAGATGTAATAGATTATGTATCAAGAAAATATGGACATGATCATGTATCACAGATAATAACATTTGGAACAATGGCAGCAAAAATGGTAATAAGAGATGTTGCAAGAGTATTAGATTATCCATATTCAGAAGCAGATAAATTAGCCAAAATGATACCAAATGAGATACATATAACAATTCCAAAAGCACTAGAACAAAATAGAGAATTAAAAGAATTATATGATACAGACCCAGAAGTACATAAATTATTAGAAATTGCAATGTCATTAGAAGGAATGCCAAGACAAGCATCAACACATGCTTGTGGTGTTGTAATAACAAAAGATCCTGTAGATACTTATGTTCCATTATATGTCAGAGATGGGCAAATTTCGACACAATATATAATGACAACACTAGAAGAATTAGGACTTCTAAAAATGGATTTTTTAGGCTTAAGAACATTAACAGTTATACAAGACACAATAAATCTTGTAAAACAAAATAGAGGAATAGATGTTGAATTTGATAAAGATATGTCAGATCCTAAAGTATATAAATTATGGCAAGAAGGGAATACATCAGGAATATTCCAGTTTGAATCACAAGGCATGACAAACTTTATGAAAGAATTAAAACCAGATTGTTTAGAAGATTTAATAGCAGGAGTTTCATTATATAGACCTGGACCAATGGATCAAATTCCAAGATATATAAGAGGAAAACAAAATCCGGGACATAATGAATATACACATCCAAGCTTAGAACCAATATTAAATGTAACATATGGATGTATGGTATATCAGGAACAAGTAATGCAAATAGTAAGAGATTTAGCAGGATATTCATTAGGAAGAGCAGATTTGGTCCGTAGAGCTATGGGAAAAAAGAAACTTGATGTAATGGCAAAAGAAAGAGAAGTATTTATAAATGGTCAAGTAGATGAAAATGGAAATATAATTGTACCAGGCTGTGTAAGAAATGGGATTGATGCAGAATCTGCAAATAAAATATTTGATGAAATGTCTGAATTTGCAAAATATGCATTTAACAAATCTCATGCAGCATGTTATGCTGTAGTAGCATATAGAACAGCATATTTAAAAGCATATTATCCAGCAGAATTTATGGCAGCAATGCTAAACAGCTTCTTAGGAAATCTTGATAAAATTCCAGAGTATATTGATGAATGTAAAAGAATGAACATAGAAATTCTAAAGCCAGACATTAACAGGAGTTATACGAAGTTTACGGTAGATGGTGGCAAAATAAGATTCGGACTTGGAAGTATTAAGAATGTTGGACTTGCCGCAGTAGACACGATTGTTGCAAATAGAGAAAAGAATGGAGAATACATAAGTTTTACAGACTTCTGCGAGAGAATGGAAGGCGAAGCCGTAAATAAAAAATGTATAGAGAGTTTAATAAAAGCAGGAGCATTTGACAATTTTGCAGAAACTAGAAGTACACTAATGGCTTCATTTGAAGACATAATAGATACAATTTCTGGAGCATCAAGAAAAAATATACAAGGCCAAGTCTCGATGTTTGATATGGCAATTTCACAAACAGACTCAAGCAAAGACGATATGGAAAAGCTAAAATACAAATACACAACTTTAAAAGAATATTCAGATCAAGAATTATTATCAATGGAAAAAGAGATGCTCGGAATATATGTATCTGGACATCCACTTGAAAAATATAGAGAGCTAATAGAAAAATTTGCAGATGTGAACACACTTCAAATGAGAGACGCAAGCGAATTAGTTAGCACAGAAAACGAAGAAGATGTGTCACCAGAAAAATTAGCTGGAAGAGTACAACAATTAAAAGACGGACAATTTGTAAAATATGCTGGAATAATAACTGGAATAAAGAAAAAATATACAAAAAATAACAAATTAATGGCATTTGTAACAATAGAAGATTTATATGGAAGTGTAGATGTAATCGTATTCGAAAATTGTTACAATCAATGTTCAAACGAATTGATAGATGAGAACATAGTACTTGTAGAAGGACGTCTAAGCATAAGAGAAGATGAAGCTCCAAGCATAATTGCAAGAACAATAAGAAACTTAGAAGATGTAGCCAATAATCCAAGTTCTACAAATATATCAGTTAATAACGAAAATGGTGCAAATCAAGCAGTAAAAATATCTAAAAAAAGATTAAACATAAACATAACTAATTTAGACGAAGCACAAAAAGACAGACTAAGAGGGGCATTGAAATTCTTCAATGGGGATAGAAACAACACTCAAATAGAAATAATAAATGGAGAAAAAATAGCTCCAGCAGGAGGATTATTCGTAACGCCAGAAATATTAGAAGAAATACAAGAAATTGTAGGAATAGAAAATGCTGTATTTGAAAAATAATTTTCAATATTAACTATGGCAAATTACAATGAGTATGCAGAAATTGTCGAACGGTTTTTAAGTTAATTTTAGAAAAAATATTGCAAAACTAATAAAATATAGTATAATAATAAATGAAATGCTTTTGGTGCATAACACTAAATTTCATATGAGAATGGGTAATCAAAGATTACCAAAAAAATCAGGTATGCTGTGAACATACCTGATTTTTGCTATTTATTGAATAAATCAACAATAGCTTTTAGCTCTTTTAAAATTTTAAAAGCATATTTAAGAGTAATAACTATAATATGTAAAGCTTTAAAAAATTTCTTCGAGTGTTTTCTTCTCTTGTTTTGCTTTTGATGCATCATTCTCACCTCCTTTCTTATGAGAATGACATAATTATAATACATAAGCCGTGAGAAAGTCTGTCGAAACATGTAATTAACTTAAAAAAATTCACAAAATTTTCATTGAATTACTATTTATTTAATGGTAAAATTATTAATGATTAGAAAACAATTACAACCTTGCGAAAGGAAATATAAATTATGGAAAAATCACTTTTGAAAGATAGTGTAAGACAAATAAAAAATACATTTAAGCGATTTCTATCTATTGTGGCAATAGTATTGCTTGGAGTAGGATTTTTTGCTGGAATTACGGCTACAAGTCCAGATATGAAAGATACCATAGATACATATTTTGATGATGAAGATGTAATGGACATTGAAGTAATTTCAACACTTGGTTTAACAGATGAAGACATAGAAACATTGAAACAAGTAGATGGAACTAAAGAAGTAGTGGGAACTTATAGCATTGATGCTACTTTTAGCAATGATAAGAAAGAGTATGTTGTTAAGATTGAGTCGATGCCAGATACGATAAACAATGTAATTCTTAAAGAGGGAAGCCTACCACAAAATGCTGATGAATGTGTGGTTGAGAGCTCGTTGCTAACAATGACTGGATATAAAATTGGAGATTATATCACATTAAATCCGCAAAAGGTTGAATCATCTACAAGTATTGGAGATATAGACATAAGTAACGATGAAGATAGCAATGATAATAATAGTAGCAATGATTCAACTGTAAAAAACAAGAAAGTTAAAATAGTAGGAAAGGTTCAATCCCCTTTATATATTTCTAGGTCGAGAGGTTCTAGTAAACTTGGAGCAGGTTCTGTAAATTTTTATATGTATATGCCAAAAGAAAATTTCAATATGGACGTTTACACAGTTGCATACATTACTGCTGATGGCGCAAAAAATTTAAAAACATATAAAGATGAATACCAGAAAAAAATTGATGAAGTAAAAGATTATACCTTAGAAAAGAGAGATGGATATTATAGCGTTACATTTACAGCAACTGGAAATGAGTATGTAGTATGGGAAAATGGAACAGTACAAGATATGGACGAATACCAAAAAACTCCATATTTAAAATTAGATCCAAGTGAATTAAATGCATTAGAAACAGAAAGTAGTCAAGTAATAAAAGCTATAACAAACGTTGATAATCCAAATATAAGTTGGGAAACAAATAATTCAAATATAGTAACAATACAAAAGAAATCAAATACAGAAATAACAGTAACAGGGAAAAATAATGGATCAGCAGTAATAACAGCAAAAATGGATAAATTAGAAACAAAATGTCAAGTAACAGTAATAACAAGTCCAAAAGAAATAATATTGTCAAATACAGAAATAACAATAGACTTAAGTTCAGGAAATAAAACAGTACAAATAACACCAACAATAACGCCAGATTCAGCAAATAAAAATATAACATGGACAAGTAGTAATACAAGTATAGCAAGAGTAGATGAATTTGGAACAATAACAGGAATAAGTAATGGAGAGGCAACAGTAACAGCGAAAACAGTAAATGGATTAACCAAAATATGTAAAGTAAAAGTAGTAACAAGTCCAACAGCAATAAGTTTAAATAAAACAAATGCAGTAATAGATACAACAACAAGTAAAAATATGCAATTAACAGCAGTAATAACACCAGCATCAGCAAATATATATACAGGAATAACATGGACAAGTTCAAACGATAATGTTGTACAAGTAAATCAACAAGGATTAGTAAAAGGAATAAGCAATGGATTAGCAACAGTAACAGCAAAGACTGAAAACGGATGTACAGCCCAATGTAGAATAGTAGTAGGAGCAACAATAGCAGGAATAAATTTAGCACCATCAAATTCTGCAATAGAAATAGAAGAAAAATTACAAATAAATGCAACAATAGAACCAAATACATCAGAAGAGACATTAATATGGGTAAGTAGTAATTCAAAAGTAGCAACAGTAGATCAAAATGGATTAGTAACAGGAAAATCACATGGAACAGTAACAATAACAGCAACAGGAAGAGACTCAATGGTAGCAAATTCAGTGAAAGTAACAGTACAAACGGCTCCAAAATCAATATCTTTAAATATAACAGAAAAAACAATTGATTTAAGTACAGATGCTAAGTCATTCCAATTAACAGGAACAATAAGTCCAAGTACAGCAAATGTTTATTTAGAGCAAACATGGACAAGTAATGATGAGAGCGTAGCAAAAGTAGATAATAATGGACGTGTAACAGCATTAAAAAATGGAGATGCTACAATAACAGTAAGTACAGGAAATAAGAAAACAGCAACATGTAAAGTAACAGTAGTAACAAGCCCAACAGGAATAGCATTAGATAAAAATAGAGCAACAGTTAATTTAAGTGGAACAAAGACAGTAGATTTAACAGCAACATTGACACCCAAAACAGCGAATATATATGATGATTTACAATGGAGTAGTGATTCATCAAGTGCAAAAGTAGAGAAAACAGGAAAATATACAGCAAGAGTAACAGGTGTATCAAATGGAAATGCAAAGATAACAGTAAGTACAGGAAATGGATATAAAGCAGAATGTATAGTAACAGTAGAAACAAAAATAATAGGAATAACAGTAAGTCCAAATGAAACAGAGGTAGAAGTTGGAAGTACAGTAACATTAACAGCGACAAAGAAACCATCAATAGGATCAACGGAAGGATTAGTGTGGTCAAGTAGTAATAATGGAGTAGCCAAAGTAAACGATGATGGTGTAGTAACAGGTATAGCACAAGGAACAGTAACAATTACGATAAAGAGTTCAAGTGGATTAGTAAAAACAAAAGCAAAAGTAACAGTAGTGCAAAGTCCAACAGGAATAACATTAGATAAAAATAAAGTAGCATTAGATATGAGTGGAACAAAAACAACAAAATTAAATACTACAATACAGCCAAGTAATGCAAATAGGAATACAGGAATAACATGGAATAGTAGTAATACAGGAGTAGCAACAGTAGACCAAAGTGGAAATGTAACAGCAAAAGCCAATGGTACAACAACAATAACAGCAACTACACAAAATGGAAAGCGTGCAAGTTGTACGGTAACAGTAACAACAGCTATAACAAGTTTGACAGTAAGCCCAACATCAAAAACATTAAAAACAGGTGAAACAGTACAATTAACAGCCACTAAAAATCCAAGTACTGCAACTGAAGGTATAACATGGACATCAAGCAATTCATCAGTTGCAACAGTAGATCAAAATGGGTTAGTGATAGCTAAAGGCTCTGGAACAGCTACAATTACAGTGAAGAGTTCTACTGGTGGCAAATCAGCAACTTGTACAATAACAGTTGAAGCTGGAATTGCTCCTGTTGATCCTGATAATGCAACAGATGTAACTTTTTCAACAGAATATGGAAGAATAGATATAATATGGTTAGATAACAGCAACAATGTTATATCAACTCCAAACATGCCAATATTAACATCAAATGGAGAAAGTATGACACCAATAATTTGGAATAATGAATATAAAGTTGTCGAAACTACTTCAACTAATTCAGAATGGTATGATTATTCTCAAAAGAAATGGGCAAATGCAATTACTGCAAATGGAAGTTATTTTGTTTGGATACCAAGATATGCATATAGGATAACATATTATTCAGATTCTAATTATGAAAATGTAACCGGATATTATGATGGATATGGACAATGGTGTGCAACAACAAAAAAATTAAGATATAAAATTGAGGATGGAATAAAAACAAAAGAATATAATGGAATGAAATATATAGTACATCCAGCATTTTGTTCAGATGTTAATTATGGTGGTTTTGGCAAAGAAATAAGTGGATTTTGGGTTGCAAAATTTAAAGTTAGTGCTAATGAACATGACGCTTTGGGAAATATGTATGGGCTAACTGGAGATTTACAATCTGTTCCTGGAGTATGGATTGGATTTAAGCAAACACCGGGGGGATTTTATAAAATTGCTAGAAACGCAACTTTTGGATATACAGGAGAAAAAGATCCAATAGATGGATATACTAGTTATATGAATAGTCATATGGCAAAAAATAGTGAGTGGGGAGCTATAGTATATTTGACACATAGTAAATTTGGAAAAGATGGTGTCAATAATATATCCAAAGGTCTAAAACTTTATTCAGGAGGGGAAAATAGTGGATATTCTAAATATGGCTGGAAGAGAAATATTTCTATAAGTACAACAGGAAATGTATATGGTATTTATGATATGAATCAAGAAGTAAATGAGAATGTTGCCGTATTTGCCGAAGAAATAGACAAAAGGAATATTAAAAACTATGGATGGACAGAGTTAAATAAAAGTTTGGAAAGTACAAAATATGCGACTAAATATAAAAATCCAAATAAAGCCAAACAGGGTAATAAAACATTATTTAATTATAGTATAACGGGTGATGCAATTAAAGAAATAAATACAGGTGGAATTGATTCAATATTAAGTGAAAGTTACCATGGAAATTGGTTTAGTATGATGAAATTTGTATATAATTCATGGCCTTTTTCATATCGAACTGGATTTTATGGAGTTTCTAATGATAACGGATCAGGAGCAGTTGTACAGAATTTTAGAGATATTCTTGTTCCATAAGGTCTAGAAAATTAATGCATTGAGAATTACTTGAAAAAATAAGGAGTATAGAAAGGCTCTATGTCAATAGTTGGGGTAGAAAACTTTAAATGTTTTCTGCTTATAAAAAATAATAAAAATGTTGAAGTAGTTATTTTAATAGCTACTTCAACATTTATTATACTTTTAATTTTTTAATCTTCTTTATTTCAGAAAATAAGTCATCAACAGCCTTCTTTTTAGAAGTATAAGCATCATTATACTCTTGAAAAATTTGATCAAAATTATCAAAAGATTCATTATTCTTAAAGAAACCAGGAATATAATCCTTATAAAAATCAATATCTTCTTGTTTTTTTGCAGAATTCATTTTTGTTATTAAATGTTCAATATTTTTCAAACGTTTAATTTGTTCTTCAAGATATTTCAAATAATTCATAGTACAAGCAATTTCATATTCGGTATCATCTAAAACAACACTTATTAATTTTTTTACAACCAATTTATTATTTTTTCCAGCATTAGTAAATCCAGTTCCTTGAGGAGCATTAGGTGAAGGTTGAGTATTTTCAATTATAATTTTTAAAGCATCTGAAATATTAATATGAGATTTATATTGACGTTTACTAACAATAGCATCAAATTCATCAGCAACTCTTATTATTTGAGCTTCATAAGGAATATCTTTTTTTAATAATCCTTGAGGATAGCCAGTTCCATCAAGAGCCTCATGATGATAATAAGGACCAGCATAATAAGGTCTTAAAGCTTTATCTTTTAGACATAATTGATAACCAAGTGTAGTATGAGTTTTCATTATTTCAAATTCTTCATCTGTTAATTTGCCATTTTTTTGTAAAATATTTTGAGAAATAAACATTTTACCAATATCATGTATATAAGCACAAGTTACACAATATTCAGTGAACCCCTTTGTACAATGTAATTTTTTGCATAAATTGCAAGTAACAGTTGCAACATTTTCAGAATGTTTACGTGTAAACATATCTAAAGAATCTAGTAAGTTTAATTGATATCTAATTGATTTATTTAGATTATATGTTTTTAAGTATGTTTGATCATAAAAATCAAAACTTTCTTTTAAATCTATCTCTTTTTCCATTTTTTAAAACCTTTCATATAGCATTTATTTAATAATATCATTTTAGACAAAATTCTGCAATACACAAAATAGGAATTGTTATAATAAAATAATGTCGAAAATCGTCTATCGAAAAATCTTGACAAAGCATTAATTGAGATGTTAACATATTTATGTAATTAAAATCTTTAAAGTTTAAAATTCAAAAAAATTTTTTTCGAAAAAAACTCAATAAAAAATATCTAATAAGAGGTGAGAAAATGAAAATTAAAGAATGTAATATATCTCGAATTTTATTTGTTGTGTCTATAATATTCTTTTTTATAATTCAAATTTTTATATATAAAGTTCAAACAAAGATAAAATCAAATACAGAAATAGGAGTAGAAATACTAAATACAAAATCTTTGCAAAATGAAAATAATATATATGAAAATTCAAATTTTGAAAATAATATATGGCAAATAAAAATTCCCAAAATAGAATTAAGTGCATGTATAAGCAATGGAACAGACTGCTGGCATTTTTAATGACCGTGGCAGTAGTTATGACAAGTCTGACATATCCGGTAAAAGCAGACACGACAGATCCGTGGGACAGCGTGGCAAGTACGGACTGGATGGCGAAGATCGACGG
>OGOW01002684.1_pt1 | contig 13799 bp, 14 predicted proteins | sample 1552781 | NCBI WGS metagenome assembly OGOW01 (sample SAMEA2580145, study PRJEB22360) | human gut metagenome | biome: human gut; feature: human-associated habitat; material: faeces | place: Denmark | collected 2008/2010
CTGTCCAGCACTGCAAAGCCGCGGGCTTCCAGCTGCTGCTTCGTCCAGCTGCGGGTGTCCACGATGGCGGCACGGGTGCGGTCAAAGTAGGCCGTATCTTCCAGCGCGGCCTGCCCGGCTTTCAGGGTCAGGCGGTTGATGTTGTAGGGGTTCAGGCTGAACTTGACCCGGTTCAGGTCGGCAATGAGCTTTGCATTGCCCATGGCAAGACCCAGACGCGCACCGGCCAGCTGGCGGGACTTGGAAAAGGTCTGCACCACCAGCAGGTTCTCGTACTGGTCGATGAGGGGCACGCAGCTCTCGCCGCCAAAGTCCACATAGGCCTCGTCCACGATGACCACGTTGTTGGAGTTGGCTTTCAGGATGCCCTCTATGGCACCGCGGGGCAGGGCCAGACCCGTGGGGGCATTGGGGTTGGCAATGACGATGGTCTCGTTTCTGCCGTAGTAATCGGCGGGGTCCAGCGTGAAATCCTCTTTCAGGGGAACGATATCGCTGGGGATGTGGAGCAGCCCGCACCAGACGCCGTAGCAGCCGTAGGTGATGTCGGCATAGGCCAGCGGGTGGCTCTCATCGCAGAACGCCCGGAGCGCGAAGAAGAGGTTCTCGTCGCTGCCGTTGCCGGGCATGATCTGATCCGGCTGCAGGCCAAAGTGCTTTGCCGCGGTCTGGAGCAGGTCGGCACAGTCGGGGTCGGAGTAGAGGCGGAGCTTTTCCACCTCGGCCTCGCTCACCGCCCCCACCACAGCCGGAGAGGGGAGATAAGGGCTTTCGTTGGTGTTCAGCTTGATGTACTGCTGGTCCTGCGGCTGTTCGCCCGGGGTGTAGGGAGTGACAGCTTCCAGCGTGGGAGAAAGAAAACGGCTCATGTTTGCCAGCCTCCGTTTTTATTGCAACTTGACCTCTCTGCCAAAGGCTCCCCTATTAGGGGAGCTGGCGCGAAGCGCCTGAGAGGTTTATTCATATCTTATGGTCACACTGCGGGCGTGGGCGTGCAGGCCCTCCCGCTCGGCAAAGTCGGCGATGCGGGGCGCAGCCTTTTCCAGCGCCTCCCGGGTGTAGTAGATGAAGCTGGACTTCTTGACGAAGTCGTCCACGCCCAAGGGGCTCGAAAAGCGCGCCGTGCCGCTGGTGGGCAGGGTGTGGTTCGGGCCGGCGAAGTAGTCGCCCAGTGCCTCGGGGACGTTCCGGCCGAGGAAGATGCTGCCTGCATTTTTGATTTCATTCAGTACGCTGAAGGGGTCGTCCACACAGACTTCCAGATGTTCGGGTGCGATGATGTTGCAGGCTTCGATGGCCTTGCGTAAATCAGAGCAGACGATGATCTTGCCGTTGTCGTCCACGCTGGCGCGGGCGATGGCGGCGCGGGGCAGCTGGGGGATCTGCACTTCCAGCTCTGCCTGCACGGCCTTGGCCAGCTCAGCGCTGTCAGTGACGAGGACGGGGCTTGCCAGCCTGTCGTGCTCGGCCTGACTCAGCAGGTCGGCGGCCACCCAGGCGGGGTCACAGCCGCCGTCGGCCAGAACCAGGATCTCGCTGGGGCCTGCTATCATATCGATGCCCGCCTTACCAAAGACCTTCCTCTTGGCAGTGGCGACATAGATATTGCCCGGGCCGACGATCTTGTCCACCGCCGGGATGCTCTGGGTGCCGTAGGCCAGCGCGGCCACGGCCTGTGCGCCGCCGGTCTTGAAGATCCTGGTCACGCCTGCGGTGGCCGCGGCGGCGAGGATGACCGGATCGATCTTACCGTCCTTACCGGCGGGAGTGGTCATGACGATCTCCGAAACGCCCGCCACCTTGGCCGGGATGACGTCCATCAGGACGGTGGAGGGATACGCTGCCGTGCCGCCCGGGACGTAGACGCCCGCCTTCTCGATGGGGGTGTATTTCTGGCCCAGCACGATGCCGGGCTTGTCGTTCATCACAAAATTTTTATGCACCTGCTGGCGGTGGAAGGCCTCGATGTTGGCGGCGGCCTCCCGCAGCGTTTCGAGGAAATAGCCGTCCATATTCGCAAAGGCTTCTTCGATTTCCTCCTGCGTCACCTGGATGTTATCCAGCTTGGCACCGTCGAACTTGAGGGCGTATTCTTTCAGGGCCTCGTCGCCCCGGGCGCGGACATCGGCAATGATGCCGTCCACCACGTCTTCCACATTCTTCTCCGCGCGGATGTCACGGTTCAATATTTCTTCGGGCTTCAGTTCATCGAAGTGATACAGCTTTATCATTTTTTCTCCTCCTTTGCGGCAAGGGCGGCACGCAGCTTTTCGAGCATCTCGTCCATTTCGCGGTGCTTGAACTGGTAGCTGGCCTTATTGGCGATGAAGCGGGCCGAGATGGGCATGAACTCCGTCACCACCTGCAAACCGTTTTCCCGCAGGGTCGTACCCGTCTCCACAATATCCACGATGACGTCGGACAGGCCCAGGATGGGGGCCAGCTCAATGGAGCCGTTCAGCTTGATGATGTCGATGTCCCGCCCGATGGATGCATAATAGCTCTTGGCGATATTGACGAACTTGGTTGCCACCCGCACCGGGCGGCTGGGGTCGTCTTTGTAATCTGCCGGGGCGGCGACGCACATCCGGCACTTTCCGAGGCCGGTGTCCAGCAGCTCGTAGACATCGGCAGACGCTTCCGTCAGGATGTCCTTGCCCACGATGCCCACGTCTGCCGCGCCGTGCTCGACGTAGATGGCAACGTCGCTGGGCTTGACGAGGAAGTACCGGATGCCGGCGGCGGGGTTCTCCACCACCAGTTTGCGGGTGGCGTTGTAGTCTTCGGGGCAGCTGTAGCCGATACCAGCCAGCAGGTCATAGACCTTGTCGCCGAGACGGCCCTTCGGCAGAGCCACGTTCAGCATGGTCTTTTCGGTTTTCTGCTGCTGTACCGGCGGGAGCGGGGCGCTCAGGCGGTCCAGCTCGTCGAGATAGACCGCAAAGCCGATGGCCCCGGCCCCGGGGGTGAACTTCTGCATCAGCAGGTCGTAGCGGCCGCCCTTGAGCAGGGGCCGCGGCAGGCCCTGCAGATAGCCCTGGAAGACCAGCCCGTTGTAGTATTCCATCTCACCGGCAAGGCTCAGGTCAAGGCGGACCGCCCCGCCGGAGGCCTCCAGCGTTTTGGCCAGTGCCCGCAGCTCAGCGGCGGCGGCGCGCATCCGGTCGTTGCGGCAGGCACTCTCTGCCTTTGCCAGCGTTTCCTTGCAGCTGCCGGAAAGCTCCAGCAGGCCGGTCAGGGCAGCGGCCCCGGCGGCATCCAGCCCGGCGGCCTGCGCGGCGCGGCGCAGCTCGTGCGCATTCTTTTCCCGCAGCTTTTCCAGCAGGCCGGGGCGGGCATTCTCCGGCACGCCCAGTGCGTCGAACAGGCCGAACAGATAGCCCATGTGGCTGACTTCCAGCACCCACGCGGCCCCCAGCTGGGCCAGGCTCTGCGCTGCCAGCCGGACCGCCTGCTGCACCTGTGCTTCCCCCACCGCGCCCAGCATCTCAAGGCCCATCTGGGAGATCTCCTGAAAGGTGTGGCTCTCTGCCGAGGGGCGGTAGACGTTCTCATGGTAGTAATACCGCAGGGTCTCGCCGGGGGCGGGCTGGGCCGTCTTGGCGATAGACAGGGTCACGTCCGGCTTGAGCGCCAGCAGACGGCCATCCAGGTCGGTGAAGGTGATGACCTGCTCCGAGGACAAAAAGCTCCGGTTCTCCTGATAAAGCCCGTACTCCTCAAAGCGGCCCATGTGATATTTGCGGCAGCCCGCCGCCTCATACAGCGCCCGCAGCGCAAAGGAGGCCCGCTCCTTGGGCTGCAAACTGTCCAGACTGAATTCCATCTCGATCTCCTCGTTCCCTCTCTGCGTATTTCCCACTTCTTTTGTTTATTTTACTTTATCGAGATAAAGTTGTAAAGTACGAAAGTGACAGCTTTTCAGCCCTATCTTACCGTTTTTCTGTGCGTTTGTACAGAAAGGCGAAATCATTTCACCCCAGCGCCAAAACAGATGATGGAGAGCGAAAACCGGGGATGCAAAAAGGCCGGGCCAGTCTCCTGCATTGGAAACCGACCCGGCATCTTTCTTATTTTGCAAGCTTCAGATTCTGCGGTTCTTTGGGTGTGAACACAAGCTTCAGGTCCATTCCCATTCCGTCTGCCAGACGCTTCAGCAGCTTCAAAGATGGGTTGCGTGTTCCATTTTCCAGCTTGCTGATATCCGCCTGATTGATGCCGGTGCGTTCGGCCAGCTCCTTCTGGGTCAGGTTCTGAGAAATGCGTGCATCTGCCATCGCCCGGATGATGTCCATTTCCGGCTGGTTCTCTTCCCACTCCTTGCGGAACTCCTCATTTTTCAGCTGTTCATTCAAATACAGATCCAGTGTTTTCATCTGATTCTCCCTCTCTTTCCAAAAAATCTTTCCGATACTGTTTTGCCCGTTCAATTTCACTCTTGGGTGTTTTCTGGGTCTTTTTGATAAAGCCGTTCGTCAGAATGATCCTTCCCCCATAATAGAAGAAATACATGACCCGCGAAATATCCGTTCCAACTTTTCCGCGGATCTCAAAAATCCCATCATCCAGATGCTTGCTGTATGGCTCCCTCAGACGGTTTCCCTGTTCCTGTAAAACCTTCAGGGTCATTACCAGCTTGCTCCGCATTTTGATATCCAGTTCATCCAAAAAATCTTCCGCAGGGCGCTGGCCATCTCTTGTTTCATAAAATTCCACCACGAACGGTCCCATTTCAAAATCCTCCCTACACTTTTCCCCTTTCAGTATATGGCAGATATGCCATATTGTCAAGTGCAAAAAGGCCGCCGCCCATTCAAAAACAGGCAGCGGCCATACAGCTCGATTTTTTTCTTTTAGCCCAGCAGCGCCAGCACACCGGCCTTGGGGCGGGCACCCACAGCCTGATTCACAAGCTTGCCGTCGCGGAACACCAGCAGGGTGGGGATGCTCATCACGCCGAACTGAGAGGCCAGCTCGGGCTGTTCATCCACATTGACCTTGCCCACCTTGACATCGGTGCGCTCCTCGGCCACCTCGTCCACGATGGGGCTCAGCATCCGGCAGGGGCCGCACCAGGTGGCCCAGAAGTCCAGCAGAACAGGCTTTGTGCTGTGCAGCACCTCGGCTTCAAAATTTTCTTTGGTAATGGTAACAACAGCCATATTGGTTCCCTCCATTTTTTATCCGCACCCTCTGCGGGGGCGGTCAGTTCCCTCAAAAGAAGGAGTGATTCTTACTTATGGCTCTAGTATACCCCAAACGACAGGATTTTTCCAGAAACAATCTGTGAACAAAAAAGGCGGCGGCCCGCCCGCTTGGGGAGAGCCGCCGCCCTGTGTTGTTCTTTGGAGTTCTCCGGGCTGTCTGGTCAGAACGATCAGGCCGTGACCCAGGCGATCGCGGTAACGGGCCACCAGCCGGTCAGGTTCAGAGCGGTGTAAACGCCAACGATCGCATTGCCGATGGACTTACCCATGTAATCGGCAGCGGCATTGATGCCCTTTGCTGCCAGATCGGTGATATTCTCGCCGTTCTTCTTGTTGTTCTTGATCCAGGTACGGGTCTGATCCAGACCCCAGATCAGGTTTGCAACAGAAATGACTGCGCCGATCGTCCAACCCACAGCAAACGGAGCGGTAAAACCGTCGCCGCCGCTGGTATAGGTCATTTCTTCTTCGTTCATCACGTTGTAGTTCGCGGGCAGCATGAGCTTCTTTTCCATAATAATACTCCTTTACAAAAGCATTTATTGCACGGTGCAGCGTACACCGCAAGTTACAGAAAACAGACCCGGTATCCCACTATCCCGGCTTACAGGATCAGCAGAACAGCGCTCAGGGGAGCCAGAGCCACCACCATGGTGCTGGAAACGGCATCCCGGACAAAGTTGGCTGCGGACTTGGACATATCCTCACCGACAGCATCTGCGGCACGGCCCAGAACGGTGAAGAGGTTGCCCTCACGGTTGCTCTTCTTGTTCAGCCAGTCCTTGGAAGCGGAAATGCCCCAGATATAGCTGGCACCCAGCACCACAGCACCCACGACCGTAGCGGCAGTGGTTGCAAATCCGCCAATATCGGAACCGCCCTGGGTATAGGTCATCTCTTCTTCGGAAAGCACTGCGTATTCAGCAGGCAGATTCATGTTCTTGTTCATAGGTCTCATACTCCTTTTTTGAGCAGCTTGAACCGATGGTGTTCTTTCCCAATTTACCATCTGGTTTCCAGCCTTATATTACTACATCACACAGTTTCATGCAATGGATTTTGTGAAAAACCATCAAAAATCGGAAAGTCGCATGAAAAAACAAACGAAAGTTTGGTGAAAAGCACTGCAATAATTTCCCACTCAGCCTGCCACACCCGCACGGTAGAGATACGGGTCGGTGGTAAAGCTGGCATAGCTGTACAGCACAAGGATCTGGTCGTAGTCGTTGGCCGCAATGAGCTGGTCCAGCCCATAGTTATAGTTGCGGAAATCCACCACGTCGATGGCCGCATAGTTGGCTGTCAGGTAGGGCACAAAGCTGTTGGCATAGCTGTCCTTGATGACCAGGATCTTTCCCTCGCCGTCACCCTCCACCCGGCTCAGGCCGTTGTTGCCGTGCAGGAACATGGCGTACTTATCATACACCTTCAGCTTGTCCAGATCGTACAGGCCGGTGGTGGTGCCCTCGGTGGGCTGGCCCGGGCCGGTGACGTTCCAGACCGTCAGGCTGTTCTGCAGGTCGTACCAGGTAATGGTGTCGGGTTCGGCATTCCAGGTGCGGGTCTTGGAGTAGTGGGTGCCGTAGAAATCCTCACAGGTCTCGGCCGTGTGGGCATCCCGGTCAAAGGGGGTCAGGCCCAGCGTCTCACAGAACTGCTGGTAGGCGTAGTAGGCCCCCAGCGTTGTCCAGTGGTGGTCGGTGCGGTAGTAGAGGTATTCCTCTTTGTGCTCCGTCAGGGCGGGCAGGACATCAATGACCCGCCCGTAGGCCTCCCCCTGTGCGGCAACGCCTTCCAGAATGCCCTTCTCATCGATCTGGGGTGCCCCCGCCGGGACATTCTCAGGGTAGACCACCGAGGCCGACGGCACCAGCATGAGGTTCACCCTGCCCGGGTAGCGCTGGGCAAGGCTCTGGACGGCGGCAAGGTTCTTGGCCATCCCCTTTTCCTCATTTTTCAGGATGCTGTAATGCCGGGCGAACATCATGTGCTCCCGGCCCAGCAGGATGCCGCCGCTCTGGGTCTTTTGGAAGAGGGTGGTCTCCGCCGCGCTCTGCAGGCTGATCCACTGGTCGCGGCCAAACACCTGATCCTTGACGTATCGGGTGTAGCTGGTGAAGTAGTTGTTCAGCCCGTCGGCGGAAACGGCGGTCAGCCTGGGCCGCTGGGTCAGGGTGGTGTTTTCCAGTTCACTGTACGCGCGGTCGGGCGTGGCCATATCCAGCACGAACAGCCCGATAAAGAACAGCCCGAAGGCCACCAGCACCGGATACCGGAACAGAGAGGGAGTTTTCTTTGTATGCTTGTCCATTCAGGTTCCCTCCTCAGAAGTTGAAATACAGGAACGGGCTGTTGGTGCTGCCCACCACATACGCCGTGGAGAGCACCAGCAGCACCAGCACCGCAGCCACACGGGTCACGGTGTGTTTGCGCAGGGCGTTCCAGAGCTTCTCAATGAGCGGGGTGCAGCACAGGATGCTGACCGCCAGCAGCACGCCGTAGTTGCGCAGGAAGTAGACCGGAGACGCACCGCCCGAGGGGAGAAAGAGCTTGCGGAACAGCAGCCCGAAGCCCACCCCGGCTTCATTGCCCACAAACATGGCCCAGCCCACCACCACAAGGAACATGGTGTAGATGTGGGGCCAGATCCTGCCTTTTTCCAGATACTTGAGCAGGAACAGCTTTTCAAGGGCCAGCAAAACAAAGTAGTACAGGCCCCAGCAGATAAAGTTCCAGTCTGCACCGTGCCAGATGCCGGTGAGCAGCTCCACCACGAACAGGTTGAAGATCTGCCGCTTCAGGCCCTTGCGGTTGCCGCCCAGCGGGATATAGACATACTCGCGGAACCAGCCGGAAAGGGTCATGTGCCAGCGCCGCCAGAACTCGGTGATGGAGCGGGAGATATAGGGGAAGTTGAAGTTCTGGGGGAAATCAAAGCCCAGCATCTTGCCCATGCCGATGGCCATCATGGAGTAACCGGAAAAATCAAAGTAGAGCTGGAGCGAATAGGCGATGACACCCAGCCAGACCAGCGGCGTGGACGCATTGGCAAGGCCCACAAAGGTGGTGGAAGGGCTGTCGGCAATGCCGATGATGTCTGTCCAGAGCGCGCCGACGGCATCCGCCAGCAGGACCTTTTTTGCCAGACCGAAGGTGAACAGGGTCATGCCTTCCTCGATCTGCTGCAAGCTGTAACGATGCTTGTAAACGTGCAGCTGGGCCGAGACATCCCGATACTTGACGATGGGGCCTGCAATGAGCTGGGGGAACATGACAACATAAGCGCCGAAGTCGATGATGTTGTGCTCAGTCTTTACCTCCCGGCGGTAGACATCAATGGTGTAGGAAAGGGTCTGGAAGGTATAAAAGCTGATGCCCAGCGGCAGGACGCTGATGCCCTGAATGGCCGCAAATCCGGTGCCCAGCAGGCTGTTGATGCTGCGCAGGACAAAGTTTGCGTACTTGAAGTAGAACAGCATCCCCAGGCTGGCTGCAAGGGCGACCAGCAGCAGCACCTTGCGCACGCCGGGCTTCGCGTCAAACGCTTCCAGCCCCAGGCCGCAGAGATAGTTGATGAGGATCAGGGCCAGCATGACCGGGAAGAACCGGACCTCACCCCAGCAGTAGAACACCAGGCTGCACACAAAGAGCACCGTATTCTTGAGCTTTGCGGGCGCAAGGTAATACAGCGCCAGCGTGATGGGAAGAAACCGGAACAAAAAAATGATGGTGCTGAAAACCAAGGCTTCGACCTCCTTTTAAAAAAAGAGCTGCTGCAAATGCCCTCTCACACTCGCTGCGCTCGTCAGCTCTCCCTTTGGGAGAGGCGGCAGTGCGGAGCATTGACGGAGAGGGCCTGCAGCAGCCCCATTCAGTTTTATTTTACTCTCCCAGTGCGCTGTCCACCGCGCTGTCCAGATCGGCAGTGCACTCGTTGGAAGCGATGACCATGACCACGGTGTTGTCCTTGAAGGCGATCACGGCGTTCTCCACATTTTCCTGGGCCTGTGCGAACTCAGCGTAGTTGCCGTAGAACGCCACCTGATCCTGCTGGTAAGCAGTCAGCTGGTTTGCAACCTCCTCAGCCTTGCCGTCAGCAGCTTCCACGACCAGCACCATACCGGCATCGCCGTTGTCGTTGCTCTTCACGCCCTTGTAGCTCACCACATCCTCAGCGGGCAGGTTGAAATCGTACTCAATGTTCATGGCAGCGATCTCAAACTGGTTGGAGATGGGGTTGGCATCCAGCAGGGTCTCGAACGGTGCGTTCAGGGCATCGGTGCTGTTGTCCTCGCCCAGCGGGATGCTGGAGGCCTGGCTCAGCACAGTGGAGGCAGGCTCAGAGGACGCGGCAGAAGAAGCGGTAGAACCGGAAGAAGAACCGCAGCCGGCCAGCAGAGCACAGCTCAGGGCCAGAGAAGCAGCGGTCAGAATGATTTTAGCACGAAGTTTCATGGATTATTCCCTCTTTTATCTGTTTTACACCGGTTCGCCCACGCGGAAGAGTTTCCGACAACGAACCATTGTTATCTTACCATATCAAAGCCCGAATTGCAAACGGCAGGCAGAAGATTTTACGGTTTCTTCACCAGCGCTTTGCCGCTCAGCCCGCGATCTGCTGCAGGGCGGCGATATAGTCCTCAAAGCACAGGCCGCTGGCGTTGATCTTTGCGGCATTTTCCACGCCCACATAGCGCCAGTGCCAGGGCTCGTAGGTGATCTCGGTCTTCTCCTCGGCCCCCTTGGGGTAGCGCAGGATGAACCCGTACTCCCCGGCGTGCTGGCAGAGCCAGCGGAAGGCAGCCGTGTTCTCAAAGCCCTCGTCCAGGCCGGTGTGCTCGGGGCTGTTCAGGTCTGCGGCCAGGCCGCAGTTGTGCTCAGAATAGCCCGGCGGGTTGACGATGGCAGCGGCCATTTCCTTCGCCTTTGCATCGTCATAGCCCTGCTGCTTATAATAGTTGGTCTTTTTCTCGTAGAGATTGGTCTGGTAGGACACGCTGCGGTAGCCGCTCTGCATCCAGACGGTCACGTTCTCCGCAGCAGCAGCCTTCTGCAGCTCCAGAAAGGCATTGCAGGCCACGGTCTGCAGGGTCTTGTTCACTGCGGTCTTGGAGCCGCACTCAGCGGTCTCAAAGGTGTAGTTTTCCGGCATCTTATTGGTGTGATTCACAAGGATCATCAGCGGGTCGGCCAGCATGGCCTTTGCCTCGGCGGCAGTCAGGCCCAGCAGGTTGTCCCGGCTCTCCACGCTCTCGGCGGCGGCTCCGCTCACGGCACTGCTCTCCGCCTTGCTGCTCGGCGCAGCCGACGGCAGGCTGCTGGCCACACTATTGGCGGCGCTCCCTGCGGCATCCGCCGTGGGCACCGGGGCCTTGCGGTGGGAAAGCAGGAAGGACACACCGCCCACGGCCACGCAGACCACAAGGGTCAGCCCGGCGATGCGGCGGATGGCGCGGTTGCGTCGCCGCCGCCGGATCTCTGCCCGGGTCAGGCGGCGGCGGTGGATGGGTTGCTGCTGATTCATAAGAGACCTTCTTTCTCGGTTCGTTTTCTGTATATTATGTTTCTCCGGGGGCATCCTAAGCCCGAGGTGACAGCCATGAAGATGACAGCGGAAGAATACGCACGGCGGGTAAAACAGGTCGGCCCCCGCTCCCCTCTGGGCTCCGACTGCCTGTGGGCCTTCTGCGTGGGCGGCGGCATCTGCCTGCTGGGCGAGGTGCTGCGCGGGTGGTATCTTGGCATGGGGCTGGAAGCCCAGCTTGCCGGTACCCTGACCAGCTGCACCCTCATCGTGCTGTCGGCCCTGCTGACCACGCTGGGGCTCTACCAGAAGCTTGCCGCCAAAGCCGGGGCAGGCTCGCTGGTGCCCATCACGGGCTTTGCCAACGCCGTGGTCAGCGCCGCCATCGAGTTCAAGCCCGAGGGCAGGGTCTGCGGCACCGGAGCCAAGATGTTCACCATTGCAGGGCCGGTCATCGTGTACGGCACGCTGGCCGCTGTGGTCTACGGTGGGGTGCTCTGGCTGCTGGGCGGCTGACCGCTCTGTCTACAATACGCCTGCCGGGATGCAAAAATTGCAGTTTTCCGGCAGAGCGGATGGAGCAGAATATCGCACGAGCGCTATTATAGCACAAATCCCAAAGAAAAACAGCCCTGAAAGGGGGATTTTTTCATGGCGACCCGCCGGGGTGACACCCTGATCTTCCCAAAACCGCCTGTCATCGCCGCACACGCCTGCATCGGCGGCAAAAAGGAGGGCGAAAGCCCGCTGGCGGCAGAGTTCGATGAGCTGCACAGCGACAACCGCCTCGGGCAGGCCAGCTGGGAGGCCGCTGAAACGCAGCTGCAATTACAGACGGCGCGGCTCTGCCTGAAAAAAGCCCACGCCACCGAAAAGGATGTGAGCCTCCTGCTGGCCGGAGACCTGCAGGCCCAGTGCACGGCTTCGGGCTATGCAGCCCGGGCGCTGGGCCTGCCCTTTGCGGGGCTGTTCGGGGCCTGCAGCACCATGGCCGAGGCGCTGGGTGTTGGGGCCTGCCTGTGCAGCGCCGGAATGGCAGACGGCCTGCTGGCCATGACCTCCAGCCACTTCTGCACCGCCGAGCGGCAGTTCCGCACCCCGCTTTCCTACGGAGCCGTGCGCACCCCCACCGCCCAGTGGACTGCCACGGCGGCAGGGGCCTGCCTGCTCCGCCCCGCCGGGCAGGGGGTTGGCATCCGGGCCGTGACCTTTGGCCGGGTGCAGGATCTGGGCATCCGGGACATCAACAACATGGGGGCCGCCATGGCTCCGGCTGCGGCGGCAACGCTCCTGCGCTACCTCACTGATACCAACACCCAGCCGCAGGAGTTCGATGCCATCTGCACCGGCGACCTGGGCCATGTGGGCAGTCAGCTGTTCCGGGAGCTGCTGGCCGCCGAGGGCCTGCTCCTCAAGAACCATATAGACTGCGGTTCCCTCCTCTATGATGCCGAGGGCCAGTCGGTGCACAGCGGCGCTTCTGGGCCGGGGTGCTGTGCAGCAGTGCTCTGCGGGCATCTCCTGCCCCGGCTGGAGCGGCGGGGGCAGCGCCGGGTTCTCTTTCTGGCAACAGGCGCGCTGATGAGCCAGACCACCTTTTTGCAGAAGGAGAGCATCCCCGCCATCTCGCACCTGGTGGAGCTTGCTGCCCCGGAGGAACAGAACGGAGGGAACACATGAACTATTTCTGGGCATTCGTTACAGGCGGGGCCATCTGCGTGGTGGGCCAGCTCTTTCTCGACCTGACCGCCCTGACCCCCGCCCGCATCCTGACGGGCTATGTGGTGGCGGGCGTCATTCTCTCGGCGGTGGGATGGTATGCGCCGCTGGCGGAGTTCGCAGGCTGCGGGGCCACCGTGCCGCTGCTGGGCTTCGGCCATCTGCTGGCGAAAGGCGTGCGGACGGCCATCGAAGAGGAAGGGGCCATCGGCATCCTCACCGGCGGGCTGACTGCCGCCGCGGCAGGTATTACCACCAGCCTTGTGTGCGGAGTCGTCTGCTCGTGGGTGGGGAAGAGCCATGACCAGAATTAGAAAAACATCCCGGCTCAAACCGGGATGTTTTTGTGTGCAAGGCGGGCCGTTTCGCCTCGTTTTTCGCCCGGAGTGCGTTATATTGGGGCCAGAAGGAGGCGAAAAGCCATGCGACAGGAAACACAATGGACGACGATCTTCTGGGAGGGCTGGACGGCGCTGGCGCTCTGCGCAGCGGCGGTGTTCTGGCCCGGCAGTGCGGCGCTGGGTTATCCGGCTGTGCTCTGGCCGGGGCTGGCCCTTGCGGCGGCGGTCCCCGTCCTCTGGGCCGGGTGGTGGCTCTGGGCGGAGAAGGCCCCGCTGCTGCCGGAGGAGGACCAGCCGTCCGAAACCCAGATCATCCACTTCCCGCACCAACCGGTACCGGAGGAGGACGGGAAACCGGCGGCGGAGACCGCCCCCGAAGAAGTACCCGCAGAGGAGAAGGCCCCGGAGCAGGAAACGGCGGAGCAGCCGCAGGGATCAGCGGAACCGCCGGAACCGCAGGAGGCCCCTAAAGTCTCCTTGGAGCGGATCATGAACGACACGGTCTCCTCTGTGCTGGAGGAGCAGGAGGACGGCATTCTGGAGGAACGCCCACCCCTGCGAGAGGTGCTGCGGCACTGGTGGGAGAAGCTGACAAGGCCACGCACCGCCACCCCCATCCCGCAGGATACGGAGATATTTTTCATTCATGCCCGTCTCGGTTCCCTGCATCACTTTGTAAACTTGGCGGCCTCTGTCGTTGGTTACTTTTGTCAGCTTCATTTCCCGGATATCACGGGAAACGGTTGCCTGCGTCACCGGAAAGCCCTCTGCGTTAAGCTTTTCTGCCAGCTCTTCCTGTGTCTCTATGTCATCTCTGCTGATCAGATCCAGGATCTTTGCGTGTCTGTTGATCTTCACCCTTCATTTCCTCCTACTGGTCATTCATCTTGTTTCTCAGGACTTCAAGAAAACTGATGTTGTTTATCTTTATCAGTCGTGTCATACGGCTGGAACGGTAAATGCGGATACAGTCACCGATTCCCAGTTTGACACAGGTATCTCCGTCAA
>OGOW01002685.1_pt1 | contig 13799 bp, 13 predicted proteins | sample 1552781 | NCBI WGS metagenome assembly OGOW01 (sample SAMEA2580145, study PRJEB22360) | human gut metagenome | biome: human gut; feature: human-associated habitat; material: faeces | place: Denmark | collected 2008/2010
ATTTCCATAGCCTCACATGCCTGAGACGGGCGGCCGATTCCTGCGTCAACGATGATCGGCAGATCCATCTCATCGATGAGGATCTGGATAAACTCCTTTGTCGCCAGACCTTTGTTTGATCCGATGGGTGCTCCCAGTGGCATGATGCAGGCTGCTCCGGCATCTTTCAGAGCCCTTGCCGCATTCAGGTCCGGATACATATAAGGCATAACTACAAATCCTTCCTTTGCAAGGATTTCTGTTGCTTTGATCGCCTCATAGTTATCGGGTAATAAATATTTGGAATCGTGTACAACTTCGATCTTTACAAAATCCCCACATCCCACTTCTCTTGATAATCTGGCGATTCGCACTGCCTCCTGGGCATTTCTCGCTCCGGATGTATTCGGAAGCAGGGTTACATTCTCCGGAATGTAATCCAAAATATTGGCAAGTCCTCCTTCGTTTGCACGGCGAAGTGCCAGTGTGATGATCTGTGCGTCTGCTTTTTCAATGCAGGCTTTCACAAGATCCAAAGAAAATTTTCCTGATCCTAAGATAAATCTTGATGTAAATTCATGTCCTCCAAGGCTCCATGTATCTTTTATACTCATAAGTTTATTTCTCCTTCTTCGTAACTGTTCATTGTCTACTTAATATCTGCTGAATAGTTACCTGTATTCTTTATACTTCGTAATGGTTCACTGTTTTCACAATGTCTGCTGAATAGCTGCTATATTTCTTCTTCTCCAAGCAGCAAACGGGTGATCATATTGGCTTCATGGGCTGCGCAGATCGCAACCCGCGGTGCCATCAATCCGTTGCCATAGGTCGGTTCCGTAACCTGATCCCCGCAAAGATAGAAGTTTTTCATCAATCGCTGGGTACGAATTGTATTGCTGCTTCCATACCCGGCCATTCCGGATGCGGACACCAGTTTTTTCTCCGGAAAATGCTCCAAAATTCCATTTACAAGCATGGCTTTTGCCTCCGGATTGTCAAATGCTTCACATATAATTCCTGCATTCTCAAAAAGTGAAATCAGATTCTCTTCTGTCACTTTGATGCAATCCGTCTGAATATCGATATACGGATTAATCTTTTGAAGCAGAGACTTTAAAGCATCTGTTTTGTACATACCGATATGTTCTGTAAAATACTGCTGCCGGTTCAGATTCGTAATATCCACCACGTCAAAATCAATAAGATGAAGATGGCCCACGCCGATACGCGCAAGTGCATATGCCACGTTGGATCCCAGACCTCCGAGACCTGCGATCGTCACCCGGCCTTCGGACAGTTTCTTTTGCTTTTCCGGTGAATGACGTTCTTCAAGTGCAGCCTGTATTTCCTCTTTTGTCAAAACCTTCGTTGTCTCCATTTTCAGCCTCCTCCTACAAATGTTACCACCTCCATGCAGTCTCCGTCTTCTAACATCCTGTCCGCATACTCGTTTTTAGGAAGGATCTCGCCATTCAGTTCCACTGCAATCCGCTTCATCTGGTATCCTGCACTTTCAAGATACACTTCTACAGAAGTTGCCTTCTCCAGTTCGATTTCTTTTCCGTTTACTTTGATCACCTGCATCTCACCTCCTTGAAGCAAAAAAAGAGTCCACAAAAAAACGTACCCTCGGTGGTGCGCCCCTTCATGAACTCTCGCTCAATCTCATTCTTTTATACCTGGATTCGCGTAAAAAAGGAGATACCAAAGTATCTCCCGTTAAATCTGTCGTAATTTTTCTGTATCTTCACAGTTACAGACTCTCTTACATAACGTTCCTACGTTGGCATTATCCAAATCAGGTATATGGGTCGAAGTTTTCAACTTCCTCTCAGCCTATCACATAAGCTCCCCGGTTCTATTTATTTGACAACCCAAGTATAATTATTTTTTTCTGTTCTGTCAAATATATTTTTTGTCTTTTTTAATTAATACATCGCTTCGCTTTTTATTTTACCCTGTCTGCGCTGCCACGTACAATAAGCTTCGCAGGTACGATCACTTTTAACCCTATCTCCCTGGAGGATGTGATGCGTTCACGAAGAAGGCGAACCGCCTCCTCACCCAATAATTCCATATGCAGGCGCACTGTAGTCAGCGGCGGAACCAGATAGTTGGCCATCGCTATATCATTATATCCCACAATACTCACATCCTCCGGAATCCGGAGTCCCTTTTCACTGACTGCCCGATAACAGCCCACTGCCAGAGAGTCGTTGTTTGCAAATATTGCTGTAGGTTTCTCCTTCCCTTCCAGGATTTCCCTGCACAGCACATAACCGTCCTCCGGTGTAAATTTCCCCACCCGCACAAGTGCCGGAGAGAATTCACCGATTCGCTCCATATATTTTTTGTAAGTTACCATTCGTTCATCATGCACTTCATCGCCATCCTTGTCGACTTCATAGCCGCCAATAAATGCTATCTTCTTATGTCCCAGTCCTGTCAGATAATCCATCACCGCTTCCACAGAACTGTCCAGATCGTTGACTACGCAATCAAACTGATCTCCTTTTGGCATAGCATCCAGAAATACTGTAGGCTTTTTGAAGGCTTCTATCTGCCTTACCATGCTCTTACTGAACGTTCCAAGGCACAAAAGGCCATCGAGTCCTCCAAGATTCTTCAGCTCCTCCAGATTCTGGATCTGACAGCGTTCCATATTCTCTGCCTCTAGTTTTTTTTCTACCGCCAGACGGACTGTCAGATAATAAGTATCTCTCAGCTCCTCCTCTCTGGAATAAGAATAATAAACCCCAACCGTCAGGTGTCGCTTCCTGCTTTTTCTTTCCCTTGCCTGATACTGAAGTTCCCTGGCAGTATCAAATATTTTCATTCTGGTCTCATCCTGCACATTCAACGTCTCATCGTGGTTCAAAACTCTGGAGACTGTCGCTGCGGAAAAACCGGTACGCTCTGCGATATCTTTTATTGTAGCCATCTTAAATCCCTCTCTGCATGATACTTTTCAATATTTTTCGAATCGCATCAGCTATGTCAGTGCATTTCATGGTTTATCTTACCATATTGCCCCCAACCACGCAACGAATTGTTACGGCGCTGTAACTGTGAAGGTACTGAACAGTTACACGACGCTGTCCTTATGCCGTTGTCTCCTCCGTGGCTGAATTCGCCAGAATAACCGCCGCCAGAATAATGGCACATCCCAATATCATGCGCAATGTAATACTTTCATGAAGAATCATAACCGAGAACAAGGTTCCGAAGACAGACTCCATAGACAGAATGATTGCCGCCTTTGTCTCATCCACATACTTCTGGCATGCTGTCTGAAGAAGATAACAGACCGTTGTGCTGATAATGCCGAGATAGAGAACACTCCACCATCCTTTTGCAGTAACCTGAAAATGCACCTGCCCGGAGGCAATCATGAATATCAATGATAAAATCCCTGCCGTACACATCTGAATAAAGTTCAACACAGATGCCCTGTACTTTTTCACAAAGATGCTTGTCAGAAAAATCTGAAAAGCAAAGCCCACTGCACATATAAGGGTCAGTCCGTCACCCAGTCCCAGGGACAGATCTTTATCCAGGGACAAAAGTCCCACCCCCACGATGGCCAGCACTGCTCCTATTATACCTCTGAATCCTACTTTTTTCCGGCAGATCAGAAAAGCAATAAAAGGAACAATCACCACATTTGTGGCTGTGAGGAACGCATTCTTTGACGGAGTCGTATACTGCAGTCCTATGATCTGAAGAGAAAACCCAATAAAAAGAGCTGCGCCCATAAAAACTCCTGCAGTTACTTCCTCTTTTTTTATTCCTTTAAGATTTCGGATACTTATCCCACCCATAAGCACGGAAGCCAACAGAAAACGAATGGTCATGATCTGAAAAGGCGACAGACTGTCAAGAGCCATGTCACTGGCCACAAATCCTCCTCCCCAGATAACAGTAACTAATACCAATCCGGCAATCGCCATATATTTTTTCATAAATCACCTTATCCTTTCAGAGGTTTCAGGCAAATATCAGACCCGATTCCACATAAAAATTCCGCAAGCACGTCAATACATCCCTGCACATCCTCCATACTGCACACTTCTGCCGGATTATGCATATAGCGAAAAGGTATGGACATAACTGTTGTAGGTATCCCCCTGCCTGCCATATGAATAGCATCTGCGTCCGTACAGGTTCTTCCACATCCGTCCTCCCACTGATATTTTATATGTACATTCCGGGCAGCTCCGTGCTTTGTCAGTTCTTCCCCTACAGTAGTTGCCGCATAAATTCCACATGTGCACCCTCTTTCCTTGGCCTTTTTCGCAGCCTCCAGGATAATATATCCTCCCAGACGGTCATCAAGGCCTCTTGCACAAAGTCTGTCATTTAAAAGTTCTCTGTAATCCGTGTCAAAGCTCACCGAATCACCACAGGCCACATGAGCCATGGCATCTTCCCTGGAAACAGCACCGATATCGATGATGATATCTGTAATTTCCAACTCTTTCTTATTCAGAGAGCCATGGTTTCGGACTGCGCCGTAAACCACATTTCCTTCATGCATAATTCTGACTTTCTGTCCAAGATAAGTTCCCGGATAAATACCACCCGCCTTGGATACGTGGAGCATTCCTTTCTCCGTAATATGCGATACCATGAGACCAATCTCATCCATATGTGCCGACAGCATAACCTTGATCTCTGCATCCGGATTTACAATACTTACCACATCGGCAATTTCATCCGTGTAGATCTCATCCGCAAATCCTCTTGCATACTTTATAACTTTTCTCTGAATCTCTTCCTCAAAGCCGGAAACTGATGCTGTTTCCAGTAATTCATATAAAAATTCTCTGTTCATATATATTCTTACTCCTTTTTTCCGTTCTATACCGCGTTCATCGTCTGCTCACGCTTTTTGTTGATCCGATAATACAATCCTACACTGAGCAGGAATCTGGACACCTGATCCATCGCAATGATAATCCAGATTATTGTCAAAGGCAGCCTTAACACATAAGCAGCCAGCATGCATAAAGTATTGCCGTATCCCTGGAAAGAGGCGGTAACCACCGTCGTGATCACCACAAACGGGAATTCGAATATAATAGTCTTCATATACCCCTCTGCCAGAGAAAGGATCTGGGGATCCTTTGAAAAAAAGCCAAGAAAAAGCGGTGCCTTAAAGTATAACACCACCTGGAAAACAAACACAATGATCATTTCCGTAAGTATGGTCTGCTCCGCAATCTTCCTGCAATCCTGATGTCTGCCCGCACCGTATGCCCGGGCGATCAAAACCGTAGCCCCGATTGCCACTCCCTTATAAAAACACCATAACGTATCCGTAATCCGGATACAGATTCCCTGTGCGGAAATGTCATTTGCAAGCAACCGTCCAACCATTGCCGTAATTATCAGGTTTGCCGAAATCTGAAGTATATTTTCCCGTATCATCGGAATAATGATTTGATAAATATCTCGTTTTATAACTTTTTTTCCGTACACAGAAACCTCCATCCTTTTTAAAACGGGTGTTTGAATATACTTCAGACACCCGTTTTATTATGCTTTGTTTATAAATATGACTATGCTTCTATTTGCCGAATTTGGCTTTCATTTCCTCCTTCCATCTTTTCCCTTCCTTTCTTACTTTCTTCTGTATTGCTCGGCCCGCTCTGCCAGCGATTCCTTCCCGGTTCCGAAAATCTTCCAGGTAAATGTAAACGGTTCCGGATACAGTTTATCTTTTTCCAGACACTCGGCACCCCAGCTTGCACTTCCCAGACCATGCTGTGCATAATCCACAGATAATTGGATATTTTCCGTTCTTTGAAGTTCATTTGTATGTGTCGCCTGTGTCAGGTTTTCCTGTGTATAATGTAATGCTCCAAAAGAGAATTCTTTATCCGATGCGATACAGATTCCGTTACCCGCCTCTGTCACAAACGCAGCCCAGCGAGTATCCTCATGATTACCTGTCTCCTGAGGCAGTACATAAGGGAAATAGAAATCTTCCACCTTCTTCTCCCAGCAGCCTATCGCGTTGCCTTCTTTACAGTCCGGATATGTTTCCAGAGGTCCTCTTCCGTACCAGACTGCCTGTTCACAGGCTTTATCCAGCACAAACCGCATACCGATCCGCGGAAAACTCTCCGGAAGCTGCACACCGGTTGGCACTCCGTGATAACTCATGGTTATAAGACCATCTGCCTGAATGTGATATTCAGCCTTCACAATGATTTTCCAGTCAACCGTTATCGGTGCATAGATCTGTGAAACGGAGATAACCACTTCCTGTTCCTTCTCCTCTACCGTCACCTTTTCAACAAGGTTTGTCATGGCTTTCAACATCGCTTTTTCCCAGATTTCAGCCACATTCTTGTCATTGTCAACAGGTGCTCTCCAGAAGTTCAGCCCCAGTCCTTTGCAGATTAACCGTTCGCCATTCAATGTATAACCACTTAAATATCCATGAACCCGGTCAAACTCGGCAGTAAAATTCTGGCCTTCCACATAAATAATTCCTGATTTTTCCACCATATGCAGTTCTCCGGAGCTTCCGTTATCTGCCGGCTCTTTCACTGTCTTCCGAATTGCTTTATTGAGACATTCCTGATGGAACGCAACCTCATGATGAGCTTCCTCAGACCAGATCTGTTTTTCTTTGTAACATACTGCGATCGTCAGCCAGATATCCTGTTCATCGCACCATGCTCCTGACTCTGCAGAATCATATACCGTGATGCGTTTGCATCCATGTGGTGCTACCTCACCCAGATCCACCTTACCTTCCAGCAGAATTCCCTGCAGTGTATGAACCTTGAATGTACCTTCAAGATGAGACAGGTCAGTAAAATCATATTTATTGCAAACTGTAATTTCACCTGTGGTTTTATCAAAATCGATAAATGTTACCGGCTCCATTACTTTTTTTACCTGTAAAATACCTGGCGTCGGTCTTCTGTCTGCCTGGATCAGTCCATCACAACAAAATGCCCCACTGTTTGGATAATCCCCGTAATCTCCGCCATATGTATAGTAAGCTTTGCCGTTGCTGTCATATTTTTTAATACCGTGATCAACCCACTCCCAGATAAAACCGCCCTGCAGCCTTGGATATCGTTCAAATATTTCCCAGTATTCTTTTAATCCTCCCGGGCCATTTCCCATTGCATGTGCGTACTCGCATACTACATGAGGTTTCTTCTTTGCAGTGTCTCTTCCCAGGATCTCCAACGCCTTATGTCTGGTATACATGGTACTGTACACATCAGCTATAGAAGCATCCCTGTCTTCCTCGTAATGAACCAGTCTGGTTGGATCATACTCTTTTATAAATCTTCCGCTGGCTACAAAGCTGCTTCCGAATCCTGATTCGTTTCCCAGTGACCAGAACAGAATACTTGGATGGTTCTTATCCCTTCTTACCATACGTTCCGCACGATCCACATAGCTTTTTTCCCAGATCGTATCATCACTGATCTTATTCATGTTTTTGGTATAAGCCATCTGGTTACACTCCAGATCAGCTTCCTCCATCACATAAAGTCCAAGACGGTCACACATATCCAGAAAATCAGGATGTGGCGGGTAATGCGAGGTTCGTACTGCATTGATATTGTTCTGTTTCATCAGATACAGATCAGCCAGCATATCCTCTTTTGTAATGCATCGTCCTGTATTTTCATTCCAGTCATGTCGGTTTACTCCTTTTAATTTGATAGCCTCTCCATTTACCAGGAATAATCCGTCTTTTACACAAATATTTCTGAATCCTGTCCACTCTCCATAGGATTCCAGAACTTCTCCCTGTTTCTTCAGGGTAAGGATCACCCGATACAACTCAGGTTGTTCTGCTGACCAGGGTTTTATATTCTCCAGAATTACCTCTGTCACATATTCTGTCTCGCCTTTTTTACCACTTATCTCGCGGCTCTCACTGAAGATGACCTGTTCGCCGTCCATTACTTCCATCTCAACAGTAAGCGCCGTCTCATCCTCCGTATGATTTTCAAACACTGCTTCCAGGCAAATCTTTCCGGTTGTCTCCTTCTTTTGAAGAGCACCCGGATCATTCTGTTCCATCACCGGATCAGATACGATCCGCCAGTCCCGCATATGCTGTTTCGGTCTCCGGATCAGAGATACATCTCTGATGATTCCGGCAAACCACCACATATCCTGATTTTCCAGATAACTGCCATCACTGAACTTGTAGACGATCACCGCCAGCACGTTTTCCCCATCCTGCAATGCTTCTGTCACATCGAATTCAGCTGTGTTACGAGGTCCCTGGCTGTATCCTATGAATGTACCGTTGAGCCATACGTGATAAGCACTTTCAACTCCGTCAAACCTCAGGATATATTCCCTGTCTTTTTGTTTCTCCTCCTGAAAAGTGTACCGGTAAACACCCGTAGGATTGTCTGCCTGTATGCCCGGGTCGTCCAGAATCGGGAACAATGCTATCGCATCATTATAATGTGGATAATCATAACCATTCAGCTGCCAGTGTCCGGGAACCGGCATCATGCCAAACTCCCGATCGTCATATTCCTTCTCCATACATGTGTCAGGAACATAAAACGGTGACTCATAATAAGCAAATTTCCACTGTCCGTTCAACAGACGGTAATTGGAACATTCTTCTCTTCTTCCCTGTCTTGCCGATTCCTTATTCGGATAACCACAATAAAACGGTCTGACCGGAAGACGATTTCTTCCAAGGACCTCTACGTTACTCCAATCCATGTGTTTGTATACGTATTCCATATCTTTCCCCTTTCTACTTTTATTCAGGGCAACTTTCCCTGAACAACCTGTCTGAACACCTTCTTTTGATACCAGAGTGTGGAATATCCTACAAAGATCAAACCCTGATAATCGGATATCTTCGATGCGTTGGCATCCAGCATAGATTCAAAGACCTCTTTTACTTTAAATCCGTTTTTTTCAAGTTCCATCTTTATATTCACGCGGATAATCTGATAAAATTTATCTTCCACTTCTTCTTCCTCGCCATACAAAAGCATAACTCCTATGGTTCCTCTTGTACCTTGAATGGCTGAGTATTCAAAACATTTGTTGTATCCCAGTTCGCCTGCCGCCTCCAGAATCCTTTCCCTTGTCTTCTGAGATACAGAAAAGGTAGTGTCATTTTTCAGAACTCTGGATACAGATGCTGCAGATACCCCGGCCCTCCGGGCGACATCTCGTATGTTAGCCATATTCCCACCTCTTGATTAATTAAATCACATCGTTTGACTGTACATTTATCTCCGATGCAATTTAGTTAATATTTCTTTTTATTTAGTAAATTTATTTCCATTCCTTATACCATCACATTACTTGAAATAATAGGATTTGTCAACAATATAATTGGATATTCTTCTGTTTTTTTGTAATAATACATATTTTTATCACTTTTGTATAATTTATCACACCTGTTATTTAGTAAATTTATATAAAGAAAATGGACTGTTTTATCACAAAACAGTCCATTTTTTTCGTCTTTAGTAAATTTGTTTACCTGATCAATATTCAACATCTGCGGTCATCCGGATTATGATCTCTTACTATCGAAAAATAATAGCAGAACCATTCCAGCGGTACAAACATAACGAACGGTGCCAGATCATCATGAAGTCCCATAGCAAAGCCTGCATAATCCAGAACAATTGCTGTCCCCTTCCACTTCTCAACAAACTTAAGCGCTCTCTGTGTAATCACTCTGGAGGAATCTGTAGGAACCAAAAACAAAAACGGAACACCGGATTCTACAATCTCCAGAGGTCCATGACGGAATTCTCCCGCCTGTATCACCGCACCATGAGACCAGAGAAATTCCATTCCGGTAATAACACCTTCTTTATAAGCAAGAGGCACCATGGAGCTGGCGGATACGGTGTAGAATCCTTTCAGGTTACGAAAAACAGAGGGAGATAATCATAGCCAGACGCTGTGATTATCTCCCTCTGCTTTCCATTTTTCTGTTGATAAAGACCCAAATTTAATTCTTTATATTTTTTTCCGTACTGGCAGTTTCCTTTTCTGTATATTCCTCTATATCTGTCGCTGTCACCTGTTTAATATGTCGTTTTTTCAGGCGCAGATACACAACTTTCCGAAAAATAGTATAGACCACCGACAGCAGCGGAATAAAAACAAGCATACCTACGATCCCCATAAGATTTCCACCGATCGTAACTGCTGCCAGCACCCAGATTGACGGAAGCCCTACAGATTCGCCAACCACATGGGGATAGATCAGATTTCCTTCAATCTGCTGCAGCACCAGAAATACTATTATAAATAAAATTGCCTGCTTCGGGCTTACCATAAAGATCAAAAAGCCTCCTACTGCACATCCGATGAAAGCCCCGAAAATAGGAATCAATGCTGTAAATGCAATTAACACTCCAATCAAAAGTGCATATGGCATCCTCAAAATACTTAACGTAACAACAAACATACTTCCTAGAATCACAGCTTCTAGACACTGGCCTGCAAGAAAGTTTGCAAATGTCCGATAAGTTAGAGAACATACTTTAAGAAAAGTGTCTGCTTTTTGTCTTGGAAGAAAAGCGAAAAATACTTTTCTGATCTGTATATGCAGCTTTTCTTTCTGAAAAAGAATATAGCAAGCAAAAGAGAACGCAATGAAAAAGGTCGCTACTCCACTGACTATGGAACCCACTGCTGACATTGTCGTATTCATCATATTTCCCGCACCGTTTCCGAGAAGGCTTATTCCCCACTTAATCGCTTGATCTGGATCAAACTCTATTTGATCTACCAGATTCATAATTTCCTGATTATTATGGAAAAATTCTCCAATCCAACTTTGCATCTGCGGAATAAAATCATTGATGCTCGTCACCAACGTTCCCATTGTCCGTGTAAGCTGCGGAATCACACCGAACATCACCAATGCGATCACACCAACTACTAATACAATAGTAAGAATCAAGCTTATCGGTCTTTTCAATTTTCTAACTATCTTATTTTTCTTTTTTACATTTTCAAAAATTTTCTTTTCCAAAAAGCTCATTGGTACATTGGTAAGAAATGCGATTGCTCCACCAAGCACAAACGGAAATATAATATCCCATATTGTTTTTAGCACACCAAGTACCACATCAAACTTCCACAAGGCGACCACAAGAAGTGCCGTAAACACAATGAGCTCCCGGATTTTTTTAATAGACATTTTACTTAGATCCATTATTTTTCCTCCTTCTGATAAAAAAAGAAACCTTTATTGCATGACAAAACATGCAATAAAAGTCTCACCAGTTCCTTGCAGTGCCGGATGTCTCCACCGTACTGACGGCATTGCAAACGTATATTTTAAAACGCAGGTTACTCCCCTTTATTAGAGGTGATTGTACAATAAAATCTGTATATTTGTCAAGCACCTTCAAACGTATACACGAATGCAAGCGCTTCCCGTGCTCCTGTAGCAAAATTGTAGCCCAACGCACTGTGTACTGGTCAGGTTCTGTTTGACCGCTTCAAATACATTCAATAGGCTGTTCCTTCCAAAAAATAATTATTGACTTTTTTGTGAATTTTTCGTCTAATAAATTGATTGTGCAATGCAAATCACATATAATATAAGTGCAATAGCAAGGAAAGGAGTTGACATTCATGGCTACCACAACTAATTTCAGTGTCCGTATGGACAGCGACATTAAGAAACAGTGCGAAGCAATGTATGGTGAATTAGGTATCAACCTTACTACCGCTATCAATGTGTTTCTTCGCCAGTCGCTCCGTGTCGGCGGTTTTCCTTTTGATGTTCGCATAGAGCAGCCGAACAAGGAAACGATGGCAGCAATGCTGGAAGCAGAACGCATTGCCCGTGATCCGTCTGTAAAACGCTACTCTGATGTAGAGGAAGCATTGAGGGCGTTGAAAGAATGAGTAAACATTTAGACATTGTTTGGACAAATCAATTTAAGAAGGACTACAAGCTGGCGATGAAACGTCATCTTGATATTGACCTTCTGGACGACATCATTCGCAAACTGGCAAGCAGCGAACAGCTTCCAGAAAAGAATAAAGACCACGCTTTAACCTGAAACTGGGTCGGGCATCGTGAATGCCACATTCAACCAGATTGGCTATTGGTCTATCGGATTGAGAATGATTTGCTCGTCTTGACATTATCCCGAACAGGAACGCACAGCGATTTATTTGGAAAGTAAGAAAATGCACTCGGTACAAACACCGGCTCTTTTATTGGGTACACTTTGAAAGCCACCATACCTGTCACCATGGCTTCATTCTACTTTCATCATACGGTATCCCACACCAATATGTGTTTGAATATATTGTGGAGACTCCTCTGTTGGCTCCAGTTTTTTTCGCAATGTTGCCATAAATACCCGCAACGAAGCTACGTCGTTATCCCAACTGTGTCCCCAGATATTTTGCGTTATAAAGGTATGGGTCAGTACTTTGCCAACATTCTTGGACAGCAAGCATAGCAACTTATATTCAATGGGTGTTAGATGAAGTTCGTTTTCATCCAGATAAGCGCATCCCCCGGCATAATCCACTTTCAACTTACCATTAACAAATACAGAACTGGCAGTGAACATCTCTGCCGTCATCAGAGAGAGCCTTCGCTGCGTCACCCGAAGTCGTGCCATCAACTCTTCTACAGAAAAGGGCTTTGTCAAATAATCGTCCGCTCCTGCATCTAGCGCCTTGATTTTATCGTTATCCTCGCTTCGAGCGCTGATTACAATAATCGGAACATTGGACCAAGAGCGAATAGTTTGAATTACTTGAACGCCATCCATATCTGGCAAGCCCAAATCCAGTAATATGATTTCAGGATTGTGCGATGTGGCCTCCATAATTGCTGCTGAACCACTAGGTGCTGCCAGATAACGATAATCATTTGTTTTTAAAGTGATTGTAATGAGATTTCGCACAGACGGGTCATCCTCAACCACTAATATCAAAGGTTTATTCATGAATTTCTACCTCCCCGGCGGGTAATGTAAATGTAAACACAGTGCCATTTGGCAGATTGTCTGATACAAAGATTGTGCCGCCGTGAGCGGTCACAATCGACTTGCAGAGGGACAACCCCAATCCAAGGCTTCTGCGACTGTCGACCACTTTATTGGCTCCGCTATAAAACATATCGAAAACACGAGGCTTCTGCTCATCTGGAATCCCAGGCCCATTATCGGCAACTGAAACGATAACCCATTTATTCTTCTGCTCAGTGTGTATTTCAATTACCGAACCGACAGGGGTATATTTGATGGCGTTGTCCACCAGATTGATAATCACCTGAACGATCAGCTTCGCATCAATGTGTGCAAGGATAAAGTCTTTGCCGCTGCTCACACGAATGGTGTGTTCTTTACTCTTTCTGTTGATGTGCTTCAGCGCTTCAGAAACAACCTCATCCATGAGTTCTATACTCCGAGTCAGATTAACCTGTCCTCCTTCAATTCGCGTAACTGCCAACAGGTTTTCAACGAGATTAATCAGCCACATGGAATCGTCATAAATATCAGTAAAGGTCTGCTCCCGCAGTTCATCGTCCATCTTTTTATAATTTGCTAGCAAATTGCCTGCGCTGCCGGAAATCGCTGTCAAAGGAGTTCGAAGATCATGAGAGATTGCCCGCAGCAGATTAGCACGAAGCTGTTCATTTTGCGCTAAGACAGCCGCTTCCTCCTTCTCTTTGGCGTTTTTGATGTTTTCAAGTGCCAAAGCGCACTCTCCAAGAATAGAGAGGAGTACACTGTTTTCAAAAGAATCCAGCGGAATACCGTTCACCGCAATACCAGCCACTCCATATACATGCTGGTTAA